>VFQT010000903.1_pt1 | contig 39387 bp, 65 predicted proteins | sample 3512381 | NCBI WGS metagenome assembly VFQT01 (sample SAMN10412376, study PRJNA504923) | tailings metagenome | isolation source: Relicate 2 Philex TSF3 active mining site | place: Philippines: Tuba, Benguet | collected 2017-08-29 | reverse complement strand
AGCTGAAACTCTTCGAATTGCCCGGAGGAAGTCCCCATGTCTATCGCAACTGACGAGTTCAAGTCCCCCGCGCTATACCACAAGGACACGGTGCGGTTTGACACCGAGGAGGCCGCACTCGACAAAGCAGTGGCGTTGGGTCTGAACCTTGACAATCTGAAGGTCCACAGACTGAAGTTCCGCCCTGAACCGTAGGAATCGGAACCAAGTTTCGTATTCTCACCGTAGAACTATGAGGTCGCGATTTATGCCGATCCCCATGACCGCCGGTTACAGATCCTCTCTCATCAGACTTGCCTCTTCCCTCCCCAAGGGTTCTGGGGAGCGCAGAGTCATTCTGTCGAATCTCTTGGCCGGCACCGTCCCCTCCGAGGTTTTGATGGCCCTCGTGCTGCACTCCGGGGAGGACCTCAAGGATGCGCGCCGTCGGTTCGACTTGCTGGAGGAGGACTTCGAGAAAGTCGGTATATCTTCCGTTGTCTCTGCTCTGAGAAAAATGCCCCAAATGCAGGGACAGGACCGCGAAGTGGTGCTTAGGTATTTCAAAAACCTCGAAAGTTCCACGAGCCGTTCGTCTTAGGAAGAGGTCCGTTCCGGGTCCACCTCCTCGAATGGGAGCACTCGGGGAGGTGAGAGAGGTTTCGTGGCTCGCCTTCGGAGAGACTCGGCCTGGAATGACGTTCGCAAAAGGATGAACGAAGCTTTGCACTCCACGGGAAGGGGCGAACCATGGCATGCCTTCCAGGAGGGTTCAAGTCGGCCCCGAGGATCTCATGGACTATGCCCAGAAGGCCCTCGGGAGGGGGGTGTCTCGTGCGGACCTGGAGAGTCACCTTGAAGAGGCGGTGGACATCCTCATCAAGGATGGGGTCGTGAAGATGGACGGCAGGTGGGGTCTCCTCATCACCCCTTAGACCTTCCGAATCGAACATAAAATTTACCCCCTCCAAGCGACCCGTTTGGAGGGGGTAACGGTTCCAGAGATTGAAACCCTACTACACCATCAGCTGTTGGGCTGGATGATGTAGCCCACGATCACCTTGGCGGCGCCAGCGGTGGCGGTACCACCAAGGGTGGCCCTGACGGCGCGGGGGGTTGCGTTCGGCTGGGGGGTGAACTGGGGGACCGTGTAGGTGTTGGCCGCCTCCAGGTTGAAATCACCGGTGTTGCCGAACAGGGTCGCGGTGTCCTGGGTGCCGACGGTGACGGTCGGGGAAGAGCCACCGCTGAATGGGGTGGTGACTATGACCCTGAGGTCCGCCACCACGGCGTTCTGGGGGAGGGTGGTGGTGGAGTTCTTCGGAGTCCCTATGTCACCGAACCCGATGTTGAACGACATGTACTGGAGGATACCAGAGCTGACGTTGGACGCCTTGATGGCGATGAGGTTGCTGGAGGTGTCCTGGATCTCAAGGGTCGGACCGGCGGAGGTCACCAGCTTCAAGGCATCGGGGGTGGTGACGTCGAGGAAGAACTCGCCTACGGTGACGCCATCGATCTTCGTGAAGTTACCCATTGGGATCTCCAATCTCTGTTGGTGGTCATCTGGAAGCGGGGTCTGAGAAGTCCCGAGATTGGGACCTCACAAACCCCCCTTCACGAAGCTCGGAATGTTGGTCGGACTTCTACCTGACAGCCAGGCCCTTCTCGATGGCGTCCTGCTTCCAGCCGGCGGGACGCTTGCCGAGGATGCCGATGTAGAGCAGTTTGCCCTCGGTCGGGTTCATGGAGACCGGATAGTCACGCTGGGAGGTGGCCAGGCTGAAGTACATCGTCCCCTTCTTGCTGTAGGCGAAGCCAACCAGAGGACCGGAGTAGTACACCCGGCTCCGGTTCTCGCCCTTCTGTTCTCCCATCTCGATGTACTTCTCGATGACTTCCATCCGGCGCTGGTCGGGGGCCGTCTGGTCGGCCCGGAGGTAGATGGCCTCGAACTGAACCATGGAAGCGGCACCGGCCATGTAGTCGGTGCGGGGGGTCCAGCGGTAGACGCCAGTGTCCTTGCCCGAGGTCAGACCGTCGAAGAACTGCTTGTCGCCTGACAACTCGGTGCTGGGGCGATCAGTGTCGCCTTTGTAGAAGGCGATCACCATGCCGTCGGAGGTGTTGGAATCGACCGTGCCGACACGGTTGTGGTACTGCTCGCAGGCGTCCACGTTGACCGGGTTGACGTTCTTGGTCTTGTCTATCATGACGGTCTCGCCGATCGCGAGAGGACCCTTCTTCGCCGGCTTCTTGTCCTCGGGAGCCTTGGGCTCCCGGCCAGACTTGGCCTCCAGGAACCGCTGGACGGAGTTGGGGTTCATGGGCTCCTGGGAGGCGAGAACCCACTCGATGAAGTCCTCGGTATCGGTGCTCAGAGCGGTCTTGGTCGTTTCCCCGCCACTGGCTTTGACCTGCTTCAGCACCGAGGCTATGGCCTGAAGCCTCTTCGGATGACCCTTGGGGAGATTCGAAGCGATCCTGAGGTTCTTCGAGAGTTCCTGGCTCAGCATTTTTCCACCCTTCAGCTTTGGGGTTGACTTGGCACCGGGGTCCTCTGGACTCCCTAGACCCCCCTACGAATCCATAGAGACCCTAACGAGTATTATGTGATCCGACCTTCAGTGTTCCTCTTATCCATCAGAACGATAGCGGTCCTATCGACCCTTATGATTCGGAATTCGACCTCTCGTGGGGGGAGACTGCTTTGCCGGTATACTTTCCTGGACTGAACGCTGGTGGGGTAGGCTACGGCGGGGCCTCCTACGGGATCTCTGGTTATGGTTCCGGTGTTCTACCGAGGCTCCCCTTCCCAAACGAAGCCGGGTACGGGGGTTACCAGTATGGTCTGAGCTCCTATGGGTCGGTTGACGTCACCGACCCAAGGGTCACGGGGGCGAACTCCGTGGACGGCTTCAGGGTGGAGGTCTTCTTCTCCGAGGAGATGAAGGACGACACGGCCCTGGTGAATCCCGGCTCTTATGTCTTCGCCCCGGTCGGGCTGACTGGAGCCCCCATAACCCCGGTCTCGGTCGAGAAGGGCGTCCAATCGGGTATCGGGTACACCTCGGTCATCGTCACCCACACGGGTTCAACGCTCGGTGGGAACTATTCAGTCGAGGTTGACGGCCCTGTGGACGTTGCTGGCAACCCCATGGCTCCCTCACCTGCCAACAGGTCTTTCTTCTACGCTCTCGGGGACCAGACCTCTGCAGTCGTTGGGCTACCCTCCCCGGACGATGGGAAGACGGTCCTGGTCGAGTTCCTGAACAGTCTCGGTCTTCCCCAGAATATGCTCCCCGAGTCCGAGTTCTCCCCTGGGATAGAAGACACAGGTTCCTACGAAGTCACGACGGAGTACCCAGTCGTCCCCACGGTAGGCTTCGCTGTCCAGGATGTCGCCCAGCCCAACTTGGTGACTCTGGGGGTCAGCCCCATGACCAGCACCGACTACGAAATGGTGCTCGGCCCCAGTCTCTCAATGGACTATGACGGGAGCGTTCTTCCGGACGCTGACCCCGAGATAGATGGGATGGAGATAGGGACAGGCTCCAGCATAGCCGGAGTGGAAGGTCTCATCCTCACCAAGACCTCTGCGAATCTGTACGGCTGGTTCTTCGGGGACAAGACCGGCAGGATGACGGCCGGCACCACCTACAGGGTCGAGGTCGCCGTCAGGACTCTCGGAACGACCATAACCCCACCTTTGGTGGGTGGGACCCTCGCTGTGTTCTCCGTTTCCGACGGAACGACACAGATCGACGTCGGGCTCGGCTCGAACCTTGGGTTCGGGGTCTTGAACGTGGAGTCTGGCGGTGTTTCCCTGCAGGTTCCGGCAGAGTGGAACGACGGAGACTCTCACACCATTTCCGTCATAAGGAACCAAAAAGCCGACACCTTCTCCGTGCTCTTGGATGGGGTTCCACTCGTCGGTTTCGCCGCCCCCTCCGCGACCGGGGTTCCAAATATCCCCGGTCCTGGTGCCAACTTCGTTCTCCTGCCAGGTTTCGACGTGAGCCTGTTCAGAATCGAAGAGGTGAAAGCGACCTCCTCCCAGACACTTTTCACGAGCTCATGGAACTTCATCCACGGTTTGACAGTCCCATTCGTCGGGTCCGGGTTGCTTGCCAGGAACACCGTCAGGACCAAACACGGACCCCTGGTGAGGTACTGGGGGGATGACACTCCGGCGACGAAGCTCGACGTGGACGTCAAAGTCAACGGAACTTCGGTGTCTCTGGCCGGCGTGAACCCCTTCCTCGGGGAGATATATACTTCGATCCCCATCCCCCTCGGTTCTGTGACCGTGGAGGCGGACTACGCTTGGATGAGAAACCCGGTCATGGAGATCTCCGGGTTGAACACCAAGGGTTTGAGCCTCAACGTCTGGGACAGAAAATCCGGCCACACCTTCGGTTCTGTTTCCCCAGAGCCACCTGGTTCTCTGGGGGTCGTCCCCACCCGAAGATTTCAGATGGGTCTGGTCCTCGGACCGAGGGTCAGGAAGTCCCCCGTCCAAGTTGGTCACAAGTACACCGGATTCCAGAAGAATGGTTACTCGTCTCTCCTAAACCAGCCCGGCACGCTTCTGCTGAACGGTTCCCAGAGATTTCCGGCCGGTTCGGTTTCTGCCACTGCCCAAAGGTCCTTCGGTGTTTTCGACGGTTCCAACAACGGCCCAACGCCGGTGGGCGGGAACAACGAGAACAGCGTTTGGAGGCTGGATGGCGTGGACTCCGGTGGTCCGACCGGGAGCGGAACCTACAGAGTCATCGACGATTCCTCCGGACCCTACGGGGTCGGGACGGCGGCTGTGTACAGGAGGGACCTCGACTTGTCCCTGGAGACCCAAGTCACCGAGGTGGCGAGGTTCTCCGTTGACAGCTACACGCCGGATGGGGTCTTCACTGGTGTGGCGGTCGGGATTCACGACGGGGGCGGTTTGGTCCTCATCGGGGCCATCGAGGTGGATGGGGTCAAACACCTCGGAATCCTTGAAGATGGGGAAGCCCCGAACCTCGAATCCTCCTGGGACGTCGTCCCGAAGGTCGAGGTGACGGCTGAGGACAAGAACACGGTGTACCTGGTTGCCGGGTCAGCCCCGACCGGGATAGCTCCAGGTGACAGGTTCAGGATAGCCAATGGCACCCAGGCCGGAAGCACGGTCTACACTGTGGACTCCTGTGGGATCTCGACTGACCCAACGACCGGATTCCTGAGGGTCAGGTTCCAACCGAGCCTTCCGAACGAGGTGGATACCGCTGGGGGGAGGGAGCTCCAACTGCTTTGGGAGGTGCCCTGGTCGAGCGAAAAGGGGCTGGTCTCCATCAGAATATATGTTGACGCGAGCGACGTCCACCACAAGACGGTGACCGCTTACGTCGGGGGGAGGATATCCGCCGTCCTGGCGAATCGGAAATCGTTCACAAACACCCCTAACCCCTCCCAGACCGCGCTTCTCATACCGGCCACGGAGACCGGGGTTGCCTTCTGGGGGAGCTGCTCCAGGCGGGCGAAGTCTGCATCCGTCTGGGACTTGGTACAGTACACCTCCACCCCGAAGTCCTCCCTGAACGTCCTGAACGGTGGGTACAGCGTCACCGCCGACATGAACGAACTCCCGGAGGATGAACAGGACCCCTGGTACACTGTCGGAGGACAGGGATACTCCACCGTCAGTGGCGGTGAGTTGCTCCTCAGAAGCAGCTCGGGTGGGTGGTGGAATCATATACCTCAGAGCATGTTCTACGAGAGGGTTGAGCCCTACTTCAGTTCGAGCTACACCGATTTCGACCTGAACGCAGAATTCCGGGTGGACCAAAGGGGAGGATACACCCTGGGTGCCGGCGCGGTCACCGTTGGGTTCGACAACGCCAAGGTTTCCTTCGTCCTGAACACCCTGGCCTACGTCCAGGATTCGACCGGGAGGAGCGTCATCCCCGCCAGGGCGAGCGTCTCCCTCTCTGGTCTTCAATCCCCGACGGACGCCGAGAACTGGTCCGTCAACGACCCTTCAATCGCACCCGAACCCTTTGTCCAGCAGCAGACCATCCTGATCGAGAAGCCGAGTTCTCTCACCGGCGTGACTTGGACCGGGATTGGGGCGCCAGCGGCCGTCTCACCCGAGAACCCGAGACAGGTCTCAGACGAAGGTATGGTCATAGAAGCGGTCTTCGAGGTCGGATCGGTCTCCATAGGTTCGACGGTGAACAGCACCGGTTTCGGCGTGAGTGGGGAATGCGAACTCCTGCACTCCCTCGGACCCGGGTCCACCATCAGGAGTCGAAAGGTCACCCTGACGCTCGGTGGGACCTTGGTGTCCCCACAGGTCCAGCTGCGGCGACTCGACGGTGCGGTCGTATACTCAACCCCCCACAATTGGAACGATTCCCAGAGACACTCGTACAGGATTCTGTGCGATGAGGTTTCCGATCTCGTCCTGGTCGAGATCGATGGGGTTCAGGCCCCCGGTCCCGGCGCAGCGTTCTCAAGCTTCACTGACACCTTCGGTCCCTTCAGGACCCAGGAATTGAAAGGGGAGCTCTCGCTGTCCGGGGATGGCTCCTGTTCGACCACCCTCCACAGCATGTTTGTAGTCCCCCTCAGGACCGTCCCGACCCCTGCCAGTGGGCAGTCGCTGGGAAGGACCCTTGGGGTCTGGGCCCCGAAGCCCGGAACCCAGTCAACCCAAGACATAGACAATTATCTGATTCCTACCAGTCCTCCGGACGCCACCCATTACGCCAGGAATTCTGACACCTCCACCTCAGTCATCCAGGTGGACTGGCAGTCCCCGACCCCCATCCCCTTCAGGGTCCACCACACCCCGACTTGGGGGGCCAGGGTCTACAGAACTGACACTTCGGACCTTCTGATAAGCGCCGAGAGCGCCCTTCTGCCGCCGAGGAGCCAGGTACAAAATTCCCCAGCCTCGGTCCGAACCCCTCCGAGTGTCTTCTTCGGTGTTCAGAACGGATTCACCGTCACCCGCTCCTTCTGGACCGAAGTCAGTTACACTTTGGCCTCCAACAGGCAGCAGTCCAACCCCGGAAGGCTGAACCGCTCGACACAATTCAGGAGCGGCGAGTTCCTTCTCGACACGACCCCGGAGGTGACGGTCCTGACCGTCCGGGATGGAAGATTGTACATACCGGATTCCGGTATTCAGGCTTCGAGAGTGTTCTCGTTGGTGGGGGGAGGAGGGTCGGTCCTTCCGAGGGGCTCCTATGATTTCGACCCCATCAGGCAGACCATAGACCTGAACCCACCTTACGATGTGGAGGGGGAGTCATTCACGGTCACGTTCGCACCCAGCTCCCTGGTGACCAGGAAGTATATATGCGACCGGCCTTTGGGGGAAACGGTCACCGTCGTCAACGAGGGGACCCCTCCGGTCCCGAACCAGTCGGACCCGAATTATGCAAACTTGGAATTCTGCTCGACGACGAGTGCAGTCCCCTCCCCTGGGATATCAATCAGCTCGGTGTGTGACTCGGAGGGTCTGGTAGAAATAGAGCTCGAACAGCCTTCGAGCATGCTGAACGAGATTTCGAGGAGCACCGCCTGGGCCTCCTCCGGACCGACCATCGTAGGACCCTCGGTCCATAACCCACTCTTCGGAGGTGGGATGGTTCTGGGTGGCGGCCAACAGAGCGCCCGCCAGGTGTCACAGGGTCTCGCCGTGACACTGAACCGGTTGGCGGTCTCGATATCCAGCAGCGTTCGGAACAGCAAGTCCCCACAGAACGTCTGGTTCAGTCTGGAACCTTCGTACTCCGACCTGGTCTCAACCCCGCAGCCCGGAGGGGACAACGTCCCGGCTAACGGCTCCTTCCCCACCGTGAACGGGAACGGAGCGGTGGCCTACGTCTTGGAAGATTTTTCGTCCGTCACGAACAACCCCCCGATGTTGGGGCCCATCGGGGGGATACCACAGTCCGCGGCCACCTTCCAGTTGGGAGGAGGCAACCCGGTCTACAGCAACACCTTCCTGCTCTCCGGTGGTGCGGCGATCCCGACCTCGCCCTTGGTGACCTCCGGAACCATAAGAGCCGCCAACTGACTCAAATCAGGAAGTCACTTCTCGTGAGTTTGAGGTACCCGTGGGTTGCCGGTGCACCCTCCCGCAACTGGATGTGAACACTCACCCAAAGAGTGTAAAGCGGAGGGAGCTCCCCGGACCAAGCCAAATCGTCACCGGGGTAAAGAGCGTCCCCCTGGATTTCGTAGAGCTGACCCGTCTCCTCCCCCCAGGGCTGAGGCCACTCCTTGCGGGTGGCCGCCCTCTCCTGGCCATTGACGTAGAATTTCAAGAGCGTTCCTCCTTCAGAGCCCGATCGATGACCCCAACAGCGAAATCTTCCAGAGCTTTGCGGTCTGGTGCTTTCGGCACCACAGACTTGGTCGGGTCCAGATAAAGCCTGGTGAGATGGGCGTCCTGGTCTTCGGCCCAAGTTACCAGCTTCTCATAGTCCCAGGAGCCTCTGCGGATCTCGCGGATTTCTTCCGCGTCCTCCCCGCCTCCCGGACCCCGCCACACGTGAACCTTCCCCTTGGTGATGATCTCCTGACCCATTCGCATGAGGCGAACGAGATGGGCGCCGTGCTTGGTGTCGTACTTGTATTTGGCCTCCAACTCGGCCCGGTCCGGGTTCCGAGATTTCAACCAGTTCTGGTACTGCGACCAACCGCGTTGTGCGGCGGTCCACTCGCGCTCCTTCTGGAGAATCCAAACAAGGTTGTCGTTGACCCCGACCGTGCGTGCCGCCGCAAGCCAGGTCGCCCCAACCACTTTGTCCTCGTCCTGGACCAGACCCTCTGGGAGACCAGCACAGAAGTCTTCCAAGAAGGTCTGAATGCCCCCCTGGACCGCGACCCGGTCGGAGACGGAGAGAGAGGCCAGACTCGGGGTCCACTCATCCAGCTTCTTCTGAACTGCGGCGGTGATAGCTGCCAGGTGGTCCGAAGGTATCAGAGTGTTCTCGGGGAGACCGAAGTCCGCCCGGACCGGTGCCTGCTTCGGCGGATGAAGCAGCCAGTTGCGGTGGCCCTTGATCCGCTTGAGCTGGGCCATCGCATACCCTGAGAAGGTGTGTTTGGCCTTCAGGGAGAGAAAGAGCTCCCTGTGCTCCCGGATCCTCTTCCCGATGGCGGTCATGAGGAGGACGTCCTCATCCCTCCCAAAGACGGTGTCGAGGATGTTGGGGTTGCAATCCGCGGCCAGAGTGATGAACTTGTGGAATTCGTAGACTGAACCCTCGACTTTGCTTCCGGACACGACTTTCAGGAGGTCCGGGGGGAGCAGATGCTCGAAGGTCTTGAAGTGCTCAGGCTTGTCTGCCTGTTCGAACTTGGAAAATCCCCCCAGGTAGTACCTGGTCGGGGGGATGGCAACACCCTTCAGGTCCACGTCTGAGTCTGGGTTGTGGATCCCGTAGGCGCGGGATCCAGCGATGACGAGGATGTGGGTTTTCTGGTCGAGTTCGAAGTCCATGCTCTCTTTCTCCTCTCCGTGCCCCAGAGGGTCTGGATTTGGTTCATTCTTTGACCGGGGCGGGAGGCGTCGCAGAGTCGTCTTATACCCTGTAGACCCTCGCGGTTGACCTTCAGGTTTCAACCCTCGAATTCATTCAGGAGGTCCTGAAGTGCTGGGTGTGGGGGATCTTTTAACACGGCCCAATTCACGGCTCCCCACATGGCCCTTTCCGCGGCTTCGGTGACGGCCCGCCAAATGACCCCGTCCACGGCCCCTTCCACGGCCCCGTACACGGCCCGGCGCACGGCCCAGACCACGGTATTCCACACGGCCCTGTTCGCTTTCAAGTTGTTCATCAGTATTCCCCCAAGTAATCTTGAAGGGCGGGGTGAGGGGAATCTTCGCCCACGGCCCCGCTCACGACCCGGTGTACGGCCTCGCCTACGGCCTTGTACGCGGCTACATATACGGCATTGTACACGGCCCAGTACACGGCGTCGGACACGGCCCCGTTCACCTTCAAGTTGTTCATCAGTATTCCCTCAAGTAGTCTTGAAGGGCGGGGTGAAGGGGATCTTCGAGGGAGGCCACGTCTACAGCAAGAAGAACGGGAATGTTCACCAAAGTGTCCTGGCTCAGACGCAGGATCTCGTGGGTTCGCTGACTTACCCCCCGGTTACAGGAGGACTCTATCACATTATGGAGGGGTGCCCGCAGGGCCTCAACCAAGAGATTCCAGAGTGCGCCATTCATTCTCACCCTCATTCATGTTAGTCTTTGAAAGGGGTGGGCGAGTAGTCTGAGACAACGCCTACGGCAGTCACTCGGATGTAGGTCTTCTGCCCCACCTCCCAGGTCAGGTACTGGGCTTCAGGCAAGGTCCGCGAGAAGGAGTCCTTCTTCGACCCGTCCTGGAAAGCCCAGGACACGGTGTACGTGTCCGACCGGGAAGCACGTTCAAGGGGAGCGAGGGTGACGGAAGGCCACGCCATGTTCTTGCCCGTACCCGAAACCGAGGGGGTCCTTGCAGTCACCCACTTCTGGGTGGCGTAAGTGCACTTGTCCTTGAAGATGGGCCGGGTGCAATACTTCGGCACCGTCCGGTGGCAAGTCTTGGGGTCCCGCACCTGTTTGGTGCGGGACTTCGTGCACGAGTAGTTCTTGCTTCGGGTACAAGTCTTGGGGCGGCACTTGGCGAACCCGTTGCCACTGCTCGTGCAAGTTTCCCCACAAGAGTAAGACTCCGACTTTGAGCAGGTCCCCTGGTACGTCTCAGTCTCGGTGTGGTATGTGGAGCAGTCGTAGGACTCCTCCTCCACGCCGCACTGGTACTTCTCAGTCTCATAGAACTCGCTTGCGCACGAGCCCGGGACGAGGGTGTACCCTGCGCGTTCACCTGAGCCGTTCGTGGGCTTGACCTCGACACGCTCGGAGGCGCGGTGACGCCACTCTCGCTCGGTGAAAGGAGTCCAGACGTCCACCGTCACCGTCCGGGACCACTCCATGGTCCGGACGGCACCCTCGACATCGTGGGTGCGGGTCGCGAAGAACACGATCGCCATCACCAGGACGACGAGCGCGCCGAGCCCAAAGGGTCGCCAGTCGGTCTCCTTCTGGGGAGACGGCTCTTCGTCCTCCGGCGGCGGAGGCGGCGGACTGAACGCTTTGCGGGGCGGTTCCACAAGGTCCGGGTGAAGCTCCTTTGCCTCCCCGTACCGGGGAGAACCGCAGTTGGAGCACTCGGAGCCGTCGCCTCGGTTTCCGGAGCTGCAGTGCGTGCAGAACCAGTCGAACCCAGCCCCAGCGAGGTCGAGGAGCTCCGGTGCGGTCACCGAAGGAGCTGCGTTGAAGCCGTCTCCGTTGGACTCCAGCCCATCCATCCGCATCTCGCCCTTCTCGCGGGGCGAGCCGCACTCCGGACACACTTTGTGGCGCCCAAGAACGCCCTTGGTGCCGCAGCTGGTGCAGTCCCACTTCAGTTCGATGATTCGCTCCACCTGGAAGCCTCCTACAAGGGTTAGAAGAACCAGCCGTATTGGACCGGTTCAATCTCGGATTCTGGGACCACTTTGAAGCTCCCGGCGGGGACGGTGCCGTCCGGGGTCTCAAGGTTCCCCTTCTCATCTATCCACTGCCCGCCCCATACTTCGATCTTGTGACCCAGGGGGAAAGGGTGGTTGCCGTCGTTCTTTGTGATGATAGCATATTCCATGCTGTTCTTCATTTGGTTATGGAGTGGAACCCGTTCCACTCACGTTGACGGTATTATTGAAGGGAGCCCAAAGGCGACGAGGAAGAACGCATACAGCGCCATTTCGACGTTGCACATTCTAAGGAGCAGACCATGAAGAATTTCGCTTTCCTCCCCCTCCTCCTCCTGACGGTCGCTTGTGCCCCCAAGGTGGATCCGGAGGTGGAAGGGGCCGTTGTGGCCCTGGAGAAGTTCGCCGCTGAGGCGGTTCCCGGTGACTGTGCGGCGCTCAAAGCTGGCGCCGATGCGGTCCACTCAAACGAGCACCTGAAGGCTGCCACTGGCGAGGCTCTTCTGGCCCGTGTGAAGGCTGCCGACGAGAAGCTGAAGCCCCTGCTGGACGCCTGCGCCGCCCCTGTCCCGGTCCCGGCCGAGGTCGCCGTCCCGCCCGCCACCCCCGCCCCGGTCGAGGCCCCCGCCCCGGTCGAGGCCGTTCCGGCGCACTGATAGAACCTGAACGGGGGACCAACATTCCAACGTGTTGGTCCCCCGTTTCAGTTTTTGCAACAACTCTGTGCGTCTTCTACGATTTCACGACGTAGCCAATGACGCTGGAAACAGCGAACGTGGGCGTCCACTTTGAGGTGGACGAGTTGCGGCGGCCGAGGAAGACTTCTTCCGGGTACGCATCGAGGTCCTCGGCTTCCGGACGAACAAAAGCAACCCGGCTACCTTCCGCGATCACGAAGAACTCGACGGTGGCCGGAAGCTCGTCCCGCTTTTTCGCCGTCAGCGGGCGAAGCTCGACCTCGGCCCGGTTGTACAGGAATGCGTAGTCGGTCTTGACCCGCACGGTCTGGCCTGCCCTGAGCTGGTCTTTGACCCCGTGCCACCAAGGCTGGTCTTCAGCCAAGAATTCGAACTCGATCTCGTTGACGTCTTCCAGCTTGGCCCAGAATCGGGAAGCCCGCTTCTTGCCGAAGGAGTATCCTGGAAGGGGCTGCGAGGGCAGGCTAAAGGTCACGCTGTCGAATTCCCCCGCGTTATTCCGGATGTAATACCGGTCAATGGTCAGCAGGGTTCCTGCTGACAGGGTGACCCGCACGGGCTCTTTGTCCGCTTCGCCGACACGGTGCGATGGGGGGTAAGTGTCCTGGGCGTAGCCATGCGTACCCTTGAGGGACGTAAAAGCCCCGAAAAGCTCGAACACGCCGTCGTTGCGGTGCTCGTAGTGGAGGTCGAAACTCCAGTCCGCGGTCAAACGAATTCGTGCCCCAAGGGGAGGAATCATCAGCTTCATTGGGCTTCCCCAAGAGTGTCGCACACAGTCTTCAGGAAAGGATACTGCTGCAACAAACTCGCGACTGAGTAGAAGTACTCAGGGCGAGCCATGTGCAGGTCTTCCTGTAGGTTGCTGTTGTGGACGTTGAAATGACCGGAACCGTTCCTTGTGAGGGCGTACCATGAATTTCCGTGCTGGGTGCACCCTCGCGGGAAGGTGTTCTGGTTCCAGAACCACAAGGACCACTTCCGTTCAATTTCCCGGATCGTTTTGTTGTAGGCCAGGGAAAGCTGGTCGGTTTCCATGGCCCAGAGCCCGTAACGGAGGCGGGTCTCGGCCCAATTGATACGCCCATGACGCAGCGCGTTCCGCCCCGCGGCGGCGCGACCGCTGCCTTTCAGAAAGACCTTCCCCCCGATCGTGACAGACTTCCCGTACAGGATGGAGCTCGGGATCTTGGTATCCCCCTGAAAGTTGGGGGGACGCACGATCCATGCAACTTCGGGGACTTCGGGCCACTCTTCCAAGTGGTAGATGAGACGCGGGGTAGCCCGCGGGATTTTCACGTTAGCCCCGCGCACAAATTCCAATCGAGCTCGTGCGTTTTCATCTTGCTGGTGGTCGTATTCCACAAGTGCTTCGATTATTTTCACGGCATCTCCTTATTGAGAGGGGAAGGCTTCGGCGTGACACTCTTCGCAGTAGCATGCGACCCTCACGCCGGTCTTCAACTGCATTCCCGCCAAGGAAGACATGACAGCGACGAACCGGGGCTTTGCCTCACGGGGGCACTGGTCCCCGTCGTGAAGAGGGTTCCGGCCGGCGTGACACCGGTGGAACCCTTCACCTTTGAAGCCACAACGGCAAGGGTTATCCGAAGTGAACAGATCTTTCATCAGGGTCTAGTTGAATACTTCGGGGCCCGTTGGGGAGGCACCGGACAAACCCGCCATTCTTCCGGTGAACGAATCCGCCTTGTTCGGAACACCCAAAGTTCCGTCTGGGCGGATTTCGACTGTGGTGAGCAGCTTCAAGTCCGGGCCGTCCAGGGACACGAGAATGACTTCCACCCGATCCGGTTGTTGCGACGGAGGGATACCATCACACTCGTTTTGGGACATCCAAGCTTCGCACACTTGGATGACGTATTCCGCACCTGCCACCTGAGCCATTTTGCGGATAGCCAGCGCGATCATTTGGTTGTCGGGAATCGGTGGGGTTGGCACCTTTACGACGGTGCCGTCCCGCATCAAGAACATGAAACTCATTGGGAGTTCGCCGTGTTCCAGGCGTACAGCCATACTGAGTTCCACGATCTTGTCGAAAAGTTCGACCACTTCAACGGGGTTCATCAACTTCTCCTCAGACGCGAAATGGGACGGCGTGGAACGGCTTCGCGTACACGATGGACGTGGGCATGGTCACGAACCGAACGCCAGACGAGTCGAGCACCGCCGCGGCAAGCAGGTTCCCGTGGACCGCGCCCAGGTCCAGCCCAGTGGCGTGAGGGAAGGACACCGGCTCCGACGACTTGTGGAACGGCTCGTGTCCGAAGAACACATGGCCGAAACGCCCGTCATATATGTCCGCCCAGAATCGGTCGGCGTCCGTCTCCTCCCCGAGCGCCACCATCTTGCCTTCCGGGGTGACGAACCGAACCCGGTAGATCTTCTCAAGGTCACGCCGAACTTTGTTAGAAACCCCCGACCAGTCGGAAGGAAGTTCGGTGTGGGTGGGCAGCACTCCGCCATGCACCACAACCGCCCCGTGCTCGGGGATGTGCAGCACTGGTACTGCCGTCTCCAGGAAGGCCACATCCTCAGCGGAGAGGCTTTCGGAGACCGCCCGGAGCTCTTCCGCCCGCGACATGGGGTTCGGCTTCCCGGTGCGGGCGGTCTCCGCATCGTTCCGGCGCAGGCGTTCGTGGCTCTCCTCGTGGTTGCCACGAACCAGGGTGACCCGGACACCCTGGCCCCGGAGCTCCCGGAGGGCCTTCACGGCACCCGCGGAGTCTGGGCCTTTGTCGAGGAGGTCCCCGACGCTGACCACGTGGTCCTCGGTGGAGACACCGAGCTTCGTGACCATGGCGCGAAGCTCGTTCGCGCAACCGTGCACGTCTCCGATGATGATGGTACGGGTCATTTCGGACTCCTGGAATAGTGTTTGAACGCCTTCACCTTTTTATCCGGGTCTTAGGCCTCCGTTAACGACCTTTACTCTCGGATGAGGGCTTGAATGTGGTCCCTGACCCTCGAAAGAGCCATGGAGGATTTGCTTCTCACGCCGCTCTCATCCTGAGAGAGGATGAGGGAAGTGGAGACCACCTCTAAGGCCTCAAACAGCCCACGCCGATATCCTGCCAACTCTGCGGATTCGACTCCGGAATTTTTGGGGCCGGGAGTCAGATGATTGCTTTCAAGCTCTGAAGCCACCTGCCTGCGTTCGAAACAACGATCGCAGACCTCTGAAGGGTTGTGGTCTTCGCAGTCCTTTCGGAGCCATTGAACAAGTTGTTCCAGGTCTATCTTCACCTCTCCCTCCAGCCATAGAGACCACCATACCACACGCTCTTCCCGGTGTCGTCCCGCTCCCAGAACGGGTTATCGAACATCGGGCTGGGGGTCGTTATGGTGTACCCGATTCTGGGGTCGAAGTCCCAGAACTTCGAGGAATGCTCCGACACTCTCCCCTCGAAGTCCTTGGTCCCTTTCATCCACAGGAGGACGTTATCCTTTCCAGTCCTGTACAGCTCCACCACCTCCTCGAAGCTCTCAAAACCGGTTTTGATGGTCACTTCAATCCGATCAAGGGTCCCCTCATCGTTGGAAACGACCAGTTGGATCTTCATGTGGACCCCGCCTTCATCAGCGAGGTATTCCACATTGAACCGGAGGTCCGCGATCTCAGACTCAGGATTTTCAGGGGTCAAGCCGTGGGAGTACGATTTGACCGACATCCGGTCCGACCTCATGGAAGAGGCGGTTCCGAAACCCACGGCGGACTCGAAGAGTCCCCAAAGGGCTCTCTCGGTCTCGCTTTGGTCTCTTTGGGTGGGGACTGGAAATTGGAAGGAGGAGGGAGACATCAACGAACCTTCTTTCCGGTGACAACGCGGATGGGGGTGAAGACGTCGCCAGGAGCGAGGTAGACCGCGCCCCCTCCGGAGGAGCGGACATTGTACAATTCGATGTTGACGGGGAGCCACCCCGTGGACCGGCTGACGTTGAATCTACGCCTGGTGCCATCGGCACTCTTCACCTCGACCCGCCAACCTGGCCAGTACATCCAGACCGGCCCCGTCGTGAATAGCCTGTTCCAGCGCACACAGGGCGGCTTCGTGTTGTTGCTGGGGAGACAAAACAGGTACAGCCGCAGCAGGGCTGACGGGGGCGGTGGGCATGGGGGTATCTCCGGGGAATGGGGCAGCCGGTGGCTGAGTGGCTGTCTCGGGGGCCGCGACCGAGGTCATGATTTCGCGCCCCACCTCCCCCCAATCTGGACAGAAGGTTGATGAGGGGGGTGTTTGACAGCCCTCACGTTCTCAGGAGAGGGAACCACTCACGAGGACCCCGAGCGCACGCCCAAGGTCCGCGTGCGTGAGGGCCAAGCCGCGGGGGGAACCCGCGATGCCAGGATGGCCACCAGCGAGGAAGTTGCCCTCCGCGTCACGCTCCGTCCAGATGGCCTGGACGATCTCACGAGCGTTGAACCGCTTTCCCCCATCCTCGAAGGACAGGGTGATGGAGCCGTTGGTGGTGTTGAGGGCCAGGACGGCGTCGGCAACCCCCTCATCGAGGGCGTACAGGTGGTTGACGAACTTGTCCGAAGCCCGGAGGGCGATGACGGTCCCGGACTTGGTGGTGATGGTGCCGATCAGGCTCTCCCGGTTCAGGGTCTCCTCGTTGTCAAGGAACTCCTTGCCCTTCTTGAGAAGGTTCTCCAAGTCGGCACCGCCGCGCAGGAGGGTGCGCAGGACCTCCCCACACAGAACCACGAAGTCCGTCACATCGGTGACATTCTTGTGGTCCGGCTTCGGCCGGTTCTCGGTGAGCCAGGCCCACCACGCCCCCAGCTTGGGGCGCTCCTGGTGGTCCTTGGCGAGACGGTGGGCACCGTTGGTGTCCACGAACTCGGCCGCGTCCCAGAACCCCTGGGTGTCCGACCCGAACAGGTCGGCAACGCCCAGGCCTCGCAGAGTCCCGCCGACGCTGTCGAGGTCAATGTGTGACAACAGGATGGTGTCACCGTCCTGCAGCACCGGGATGTTGGGGTCGTTGCACGGGGCGGGAGCGTCACCACCGGTGTGGCGGCCCTGGAAGGGGCCGGTCGCCTGGTGATGAGCCGCGGTGTACTTGGTGCCCTCGGCGACGAAGGCGCCGTACTCCGCCTCCACGGTGAGGGTAGCCGCTACACCGCGGGCGAGGGCGGCGTTGGGGGCGAGGACGACGGAAGCGGAAGCGGTGCTGGTCATGGTAGACTCCGATTGGTGTTCTGGTGTTTTTCAAATTTTAGACGTTGTGGAACTCAGCCGCGGACAGCGGCCAGACAATCAGCAGGTCAGCTGGTAGGGACGGTCTCGGCGGAGATGTACGGCATTTCAGATTCCTCCAGAGGGGTTCACCTCCTTATCCGGATTTTGGCATGCTCGTTAATATCCTCAGAGATTCATTTCTGCCGTTTGTCCAGGGAGGAGAACGTCGCCCCCACTCTCTCGACTTTGTAAAGGTAAACGGGTTTTGGTTCTTCAGCGATCTTTGCTCGGTTGAAGGCGCGTCGAGCTTCAGCCTCACTCGTGTAGGCTACAATCCCGGATTCGTCCACAACAACCCAGGCAGCGCTTCCGATTGTGCGGGTGACCTCCGCCACGCACGCAACAGCGACCTCCTTGGGATTCATCCTTGATTTCCTTGGTGGGTCAACCAGGTCCAAGACCACGCCCAAGGCCCGGTTTACGGCTTCGTTGCTCGTTTTCATCGGGCTTCCCGCAAGAAGTCTTGAAGTGCTGGATGATGGGGATCTCCGTACACGGCCACCCGCACGGCCCCTTTCACGGCCCCTTTCACGGCCCAGTGCACGGCCCCGTACACGGCCCGGCGCACGGCCCAGACCACGGCCCCGCTTACGGCCCCGCCCATGGCCCCCCACACGGACTCTTCAACGACCTTGAACGCGGCATCGTTTACGGTCTCGTTGTTGAGGTTGTTCATTGTGCTTCTCTCAAGTATTCTGTGAGGGCGGGGTGTGGGGGATCTCCGTACCCGGCCTGGTTCACGGCCCCGGTCACGACATCGCATACGGCCCGGTTCACGGCCCACCACACGGCGTCGTCCACGGCCCCTTCCACGGCCCCTTCCACGGCCCGGTCCACGGCCCACCACACGGCATTGAACACGGCCGCGCTCACGGCATTGAACACGGCCACATTCACGGCATTGAACACGGCCCCGGACACGGACACTTTGCGTTTATTCATCGAACCCCCTCCAAGAAGTCTCGTAGGGCGAGGTGAGGGGGATCTTCATTCGCGGCCACGTCTACGGCCCCCCACAAGACCCCTTCAACGGCTCTCCACAAAGTCCCGTCCAAGGCGTTGTTCGCGGCCCAGTACACGGCATCGAATAAGGTCCCGTCCACGGCATTCCACACGGCCTCCCGCACGTTGACCACGGCCCGATGTACGGCTTCGTTGCTCGTTTTCATTGTACCTCTCTCAAGAAGTCCTGAAGCGCAGGGTGTGGGGGATCTTCGTTCCGAGCATTCCCTACGGCCCTCCACGTGGACATTTCAAAGGCCCTCCACACGGCCCAGTACACGGCATTCCACACGGCCCAGCGCACGGCGTCGTGTACGGCTTCGTTGCCCCCTTTCATCGAACTTCCTCCGCTTCACCACACAAAGCCCGGAAAAGACCTGCAAGGCGTGCTTGACAAGGACCCGTTCGCACGGTCGGAGCGGGCGAGGGCTTCACAGCTCCTCCTCGCGGAGGTGTTCGCCGCGCTCTATGTGCTGCTCCAGCACGTCAAGTGCATCACTCGCTGCACTCGGATCAACGACATCGCAGCGGCGCTCGCGCTCGCGGGCGGAAGCGTAAGCAGCCCGAACCAGCGTCAGCACACGCTCGCGCTCGCGGGCAATCCCGGCAGTCTCGCGCGCCAGCGCGGCGGCCAGGGCGGCCTCTGCAGCCAGGGCGCGCTGTTGCAGATCGTTGGCGCCGTAGAACGGCAACAGATGGCTGATGCGCCCAATGATCGCGTTGGCAGCTTTCCAAGCGTCAGCTTGGCTCTCTTCCACTCCGCTGAATACCGAGCCGTCGTGTACCGACCAGCTCCATCGGCTGGTGGACAAATCGCTGTCCACCCCCGGAGTTGGCTTGTATGGCTCAATCTTTATTATCACTGTTCACCCTCAACTTGGGAACCCTGATTGAATCGTTCGGCCGCAACCCGAGCTCTCGAAACCAACTGTGCGGTAGTCAATCCCTGCCACAGTTCATGGGGAGCGCCGGATGTCAGGTCCCACAGGTCGTCCAACTTCCCCCGTGTGGCCAGAAGCTCCAGAGCGGTGCGCTTGTGGACCAGATAGAGCCCTAGCCCAGCGGCCTCCTTGACTTCCCAGCGCTCCCCAAGCAACTCAGAGACGACGCCGACCTGGTCGGAGCGCAGCATCGCGCGCAGAAGTTTGGTCGCCGCGTTCAAACCCACAAGTGTCTCGTGCGAACCAACACCGGAGTGCACCACAAGGTTTTCGATCGCTTCTTGCAGACCACCCGTCACCCCATCTTGGGAGCTCGGAGGACCCGAGGGCAGCGGCATCCAGTGGGTGGGGTGGATGGCACGGGTGTCATCCCGCGGCCCTTCATTGTAGTATCCGGAGGTGAAATGGCCTTGCCCCCGGCTTTCGGCCCAAGCCGAGCAGAAGATCTCACGCACAAACCCAGGGTGCCCCGGCTTTGTGGAGGGGTAGTAGCCAAGGATCGGCTCTCCCGGAGGTGCAGTCTCAATGGGCAACCAGGCAGGTGCCGCAGCGCACCAGAGTGCCCCCAGAGCCGTCCTTGCACCTTCCTGGGTTGCGGCACTGGTATAAAGGTCAATGGCGGCTCGCACGGTGGCATAGTTCCGCCGCAGTTGGTTCCGGTTCATGTGGATTCCTTCTTATGTTCATCAACCGCGGCTCGGTCGAGACTTTCAAAGAGTTCGATGACGAACTTCTCAAGATCCCGCAGGAAAACAAGAGCCTCACCTCTGTCGTCGGGGTGAACGTTGTAAGACCATTCCGGCTTCCAAGCCTTCACCCATTCCACCCACGAGGGGAAGGAACCGTAACGGGAAGTGGGATTCTGCAAATTCTTAGAAGCCCAGTCTTTGTCTGGATACCAACCAACAGAATCGGCACCAATCCGTGTCACCCTGAATCTGCGGGCCAGCTCTCGGGACACCAGAGCGGCCAGGTCATCCGATAGGTCAGTGCCAAACGAGTACCCTAACAGAAGAGCGAAGCAGGGCCTATCTTCTTTCCCGTTGGAAGCGTGGCGGAAGCTAACGTCACCCAGGAACGCCATAGCACGAACGCGTTCCTGTTAGGTTTCGAAATCGACCCAGCGTTCGTCACCCATGGTTTTCTTCTCCTTCTACGAGGTCTACTTGCTCAAGTTTTGAGGGTCCCGCGCGGGATTGAACGAATCGCCTCCGGAAGCTGTGTCCACTTTGTGGTCGGGTCCGACCAAAGGCGGATAACTTCTGCTTCCTCGGGGGTGCGAGGTTTGTGGGGGCGGAGCCAATGCTCGTCCAATTGTTGCGGTCTCGCCCGGACATTTTTGCTCATTGGGCGGCCGTTTGGCTCAAGAACGATCCGCACGTCATAGAGAGGGTTGGCGTCCTTCCGCTTCCGGCGGTCGAGGACCACACCTACCCACCGACCCCGGAACGTCGAACGAACCGTATCACCTATTTCGAACTTATAGTTGCACAAGCTACGACCCCTCCCTACCCTTCATGGATTCGAGCAGTGATCTCGAACACCACTTCCAACCTCTCCTCGAAGTTGCAATCCTCCTCCCCGAGGTCCGCTCCGCAGTAGAGGTTGACCTTGTTCTTCCCGGGGAGAGTGGGGTAGGAGAGGTAATTCGACCCGTCCGAAAGATCGATCTCGATCAGCCTCCCGCATTTCGGGCAGGTCTTTGAGATCTTGAATGGAAGGTGTGTACGTTTATCGAGCTGTACTGGGTATGATTTCTGGATTGTGACCACGTGGGGTTCCTATCAAGGGTGGGTGATGTCTTCTGTCTCACTCCGCCTGACCGCACTCCCGGAGGAGCATGGCACGAACGCGGTCCAGTTCCTCAGCTGGGTGGGTGACACCCCCCGAGTTGAGGCGGAGGTAGAACCGGAGACGCTCCTCGCGGGACCAGTCACCGAAGGTGACCTTCGCGTCCATGTGCCGGCTGCGCCGATCGACCTCGTCGAAGTCCTTCCACCAGAGCTCTACCCAGGCACCCTTGTGGTAGACCTCAGCGGGGATCTGCCCACCGATGAAGGCGTAGATGGCCCTGAGACGCTGTTGTCCGTCCACGACCTCCTGGGGTGCGTCGTACCGGATGCGATCCCGGTAGACGTAGATGGGGGGAGACTCGCCACCGGTGAGGCAGTGGCCGATGTACCGGCGTTGTTGATGTTCCGACCACACCGGACCACGCTGGTAGTCCGGGTTGAGGTCGAAATCGTGCATCCCAACTTCCCGCTCAGCGAGAGAATCCCAGGGGATGTTCACCGACGAGGAAACCCGAATCCCGTCCTCGTACTGACGGAGGTTGACGCCGGGGCCAACCTCGACCGTCCGACCCGCCGAAAGCACGTCCATGGCGAAGGTGAAAGGGTCAACCTCCGCGGGGATCGGGTAGGTCTTTCCGAAGGTGCCCTCACCCTCCTTCCGGTAGGAATGGAGAGAGCCCGACCTGTCGAAGATCAACCAAGACCGGCCGCACTCGATCCTGGTGTTGTCTCGGGATGAATAAACGTTGACCTTCAGCTTCTGTGCGGTCAGCTGATCGAGGAGGGTCATCATAGCTTTGAACCTTTCAAGATAAAAAGGGAAGAAAGAGACAAAGAAGGAGGCAACCCTTCACCCTCTTATCCGGATTCTGGTGTGTTCGTTAGTTTATTACGTAGTCCACACTGCCCGAAGGTCTGGACAAACCTTCGGGTGTAAACGCAAGAAGCGGAGCCAAGCAGACCACGTTCACCAGGTACGCCCAAGTTCGTTAGGAAACTTATACGTTACGAGAGGGGTCTGCGTATCCCCCTTCAAGGAGTTCCTGGGATGTCCCGTTCGCTGACTGCCAATGAGAAGTCTGCCCTTGTGAAACTCGCTTATTCGCTCGCGGTTGGCTCTGCCGAAAGAAAGCGAATTCTGGGGTTGGTCAAACAGGCCAACATCAACGTGACCCAGACAGACGTCGACAAAGCGAAGACTCTGTCCGGGGTGGACCCCCAGATCGCCAAATTCTTGTCCGAGACGGGATTGGGTGACGGTCAGAAGAAAGACGACCAGATCAAGGTTTCCAAGGCCAGCGTTGCCGCAGGCGACCTCAAACCCTCACAAACTTCCATGGTTCTGGACAAGTCCTTGGGTATGGCACTCGCCATGTTGCTGGGCAAGATGCCCCTCGGCGGGGACCTGGGCGCGATAATTTCCAAGGACAACCACATCCTGGACGGCCATCATCGTTGGTCTGCCGCCATTCTGGCAGGCGGTCCGGGAACCAAAGTCGGTGGTTACAGAGCCGACCTTGAGGGCAAGGAACTCATCAAAGTCCTGAACATCGTCACAAAGGGCACGTTTGGTCGGATGCAGGGTAACCCCGGCAAGGGTAGCATCGGGGAGTACACTCCCGAGAATATCGCGAAGACCCTCAAAGAGTTCGTAGAGAAGGGCTCAGGCCAGTTCTCTGCGGATGACGTCAAGAAAGCCCTTGAGAAGCTCGGAGGCTCCGTCGAAGAGGGCATAAGGAAGATGTCCGACAACGTCAAGAAGATGAGCAAAGCCGTTCCGAGTTGGGCACCCGACCGCAAGGAGATGCCGGTCATAGAGCCCAACGAGGTCCCCGAGGTCGCTCAGGCCCTCAACCAAGGCGAAGTCAACTGGAACATCCCATTTGCCCAGAAGGAGGCTATGCTTCGGCTTGCTTCTTCCCTACCGAAGGGCTCCCCTGAGCGCCGGGTTCTTCTTGCAAATGTGGCCAGGGCCTACAAGAAGAACCGCTGACCTGGGGTCACACCTGTTTGTCCGACCCCAGGTCCGGCAGTCTGTAGGTGCGGTCAGGGATGGCCTCGCCGCTTCCACGCTGGAATGGCTGAACCCAGACGATAACCCTCGGCCCATGCTTGCGGGCGGGGCGCCGCCAGTGCCCACGCACCCAGTGTCGCCGCAGCGACCGAGGGTCGCCTGACGCCTCGGTCGCCCTGACCGCCTCCTCGATGCTCCGCCCGAGGTAGGTGGTCGTGCCTCCGGTGGGCAGCGACTTGAGCCTGTCCTCAATCTTTCGGCGTTTGGCGGGCGTCTTGACGTTGCGCAGCTTGGCCCGCTCAACGTCCGCCTGGGTGGCCGCCGGGTCGGGCGTCCGCTCGTTGCGCTCGGACTGCAGATACAAGATCGTCCCCAGCACGACCTTGAGGATGTCCACCCTCGACTTCGCCGTGGCGTCGATCGCGTACTTCGACCATCCCTCCTCCGCCACGCTCCGCTCCCAATGGTCGAGGATGTGGGACTCGATGCCGCGCGGGTCCGAGACGGCCTCCTCGATGTTGAAGACGAGGTACGAGTCGTTGCCCTGGCCGCGGAGCTCCTTCTTGGCCTCCGGGGGAAGCTGACGCTCGTCCAGCCCGTGATAGGCGATGACCCGCTCCACGGGCAGCGGCGCCCACAGCAGAAGCGCCATGTGGCCACGCCGAAATTCCATATCGACCATAACGCCGCGCACGAAGGACATGGTGTTGTACGTCCCCCAGATCTGCTCGCGACAATCCGGCAGCGCGATGTAGAAAGCCGGATAGGGCGTCTGGAGCATCCAGGTTTCCATCTGCTCGGGAAGACCGGTCTGGGTGAACATCTCCTGCAGCCGGGGGCCGACACGAAGGCCTGGCGGCCGTGGGCCACGTAGTCGACCATGGACCGGATGAGCAGCGTGTTGGCGAGTTCTGGGCTCATCTTGTGGGCCTTGAACACAGCCTCGACCCTCTCCTGGGTGCGCCTCGCAAACGGGAAAAGACCGAAGTTCAGGTCCGACTCGATTTGAACTTCCTTCGCAGCCGCCTCGATGATAGTCCGCATCCGGGCCGACTGTTCATCGAACATGATTCGTGGTCTTTCATTGGAGTTGACCATCTCTATCCCCATAAACGCGTCCCAGGATGTCCATCGCAGCGTCAGAAGTGGTCCTACCGGTCAGTGGGGAGACTGCTGAAGTCGATCAGTCCATCGTGGACTTTGAGACCGTTGGTCTGGACGAAATCATGGAGCAGGCCCGAGAGCCACTGGCTTGCCCGGAGGACGTCGGAGCCCGAGCTCAGGATCATGGAGGAGTTCTTGGTGATTTTGACCTTGTGGTAGGTCCAGCGGAGGTCGAACCTGAGAGGCAGGATCTCACCTTGAAGCCAACTCTCCGCAGCTTCGTGCGAGACGAAGCTCTTCGCCACGATGGACTGATGTCGGGATTCGTAGTAGAGAGCCGCAAAGCCCTCCTCGCTGCCCCCTATCACGACCGGGAGAACGAACCCGATACGGTCCCCGTACGTACCACGCCCCACGATGGTCGAGATCTCCTTCCCGGCCCGGAGGTAGAGGTTGCACGGGTTGCTTTGGTTCACTTCCAAGGACCAAACGAAGGTGGTGTTGGGCTTCATGAATAACCCCGAACCCTGGTTTTCCCCCTCGCCCCCATGGTTTCGGTAGTGCCGGGTGTGGTGGATGGTACTGGCCATTCGTTCTGCCTTCCTGATTGTTGTTATACGAAATACCACCGCTGTTCAAATCGCCGAGAAACACGCCCCGAACAATTCAAAAGCATCAGCCACGGCAAATCACAAAAATACAGAGGGAGGGGCAAGGGGCGCATATTCTTCACAGATTCGCGAGAAATCTCTGGCCGAAGGACGGGTGACAGAAAATGTGAAAGAGAAGGTGCTCTCACCACAATCTGAGGGTTGTACACCCGGAGCAGAGAAGGCGAATGAAGTGTCGACGAAGGGCGAAGAAAGGCATGGGCGACAAGCACAAATCCCCGCGCATGCCCACGAAAGGGCAGAGAAGGCATGAAAAAATCAGATATACGTAGAAGCCCTTATGCTGGTATTGACAAAGAGCTTCGCGTTTTCCTGTATCTTTTGGGGCCTCTCGTCGGCATTTTCCGTATACGGGTTTTGGCCCCCCCAACGCTTGGGACGCGTTGGGGGGGCCAATCGTTCACGGCGAGCTTTCTTACCCGTGGTCAACCATGAACCAGTTCCAGGCTCGGGGTCTCGTCGGAACCGAACTCGGGGACGCCCCAGACCTCCTGGTAGCTCGGCTCTCGACCGAGCTCCTTGATGAGTGCGACCCGCTGGGCGTTGAGCCGCTTCGCAGCGGCCTTGACCCCTTTGCGGCTGCGCTCACCGTCGTGCGACAGGCACTCGGGCGACAGGGAGGTCTCGACCGCGCGGATGTCGTCGATGATCTCCTGCGCCGTGCGGGAGGGCGAGTCTTGGACCACCGTGGTGTTGCGCTTGTTCTTGAAGGCGATCGGGGGCTTCACCTTCACGCCGGTGGTGACCGGCACGAGGGGCTTCTCTTCCCCGACGAGCTGGACGAGGCTCGGGTGGAGCCGCCACTTGGTCCCGGCTTCCCGGACCTTCACGACACCGCGCTGCTCGGTCTGCTCGACCGTGATGCTGGCGGGGTTGACCCGGGTGATCCGGCCCTCGGTCTTCTGGCCGTTGGGGCGGCCGAAGACCACGAGGTCCCCGACCTTGACCCCCGAAACGCAGGGGGTGTTACTAATATCTATCTCACTTGGCGGCGATCGCACCCTGGCGGCTTTGAGCCAGGGTGTTGGCGTACTTCTCCAGGTCCGGACCCAGGAGCTTGTTGAGGGTCTCCCACTCCTCGGAGCGCCCGCACTTGGCGGCGCAGTCCGGACCGAGCCCGAGCTCGATCGAAGCCGGCACGGTGAGCTTGTGGGCGCACTGGCAGCACCCACCCTCGTGCCACACCTCGACGCCCTTCGGGAGGTCGATACCGAACCTCACACGTTCCCAGACGTAGGGGAAGGCCGCCTGGCGGACGGCCCCGATGTTGGAAGGGGGCTGCGGGGGTACCTTGTAGTCCTTGCAGACCGAACGGATCCGCCACTCCATCGCGGTGGAGATGCGCCATCCGTTCTCGAAGGACTTGAGGAACTCGGGACGGGAATCGACCCAGCTGCCCTTGGGGGCCTGCTGGACCCGGCGGGAGACCTCCGCAGCCGCGTGCTGCCAGGTCCAGGTGTTGTAGGTCCCGTCGTGACCGACGAACCCGATGAGGTCGTAGTCGGTCTTGCGCTGGTTGTTGCTGCCGGTGAAGGCCCAGACCTCACTCAGGATGATCGGGTGATCATCGATCTTGATGACCTTGTAGGTGGCCCGGTTCCCGGACTGGGTGTTCTTGATGGTGAACACCGAGTTGCCGCCGGTGATGAACTGCATGATCTTCAGGGTGTTCTCGATCAGCTTCCCGTGGCGGGTCTTGTTGATGAGGGAGGACGAGGACGGGGCGCTGATGGTCAAAATTTCCATGGTAGTGTCTCCTGATTGTTTGTTCAGTGCCGGTGTTCGTTCCGCTCCCGGAGCCGGAACGAACACTTCGTACAGTATTCGTTCAGTATGAATGCCAACAGATGGCCGTTAGAACACATCACCATGCTCTAACGGCCGGACACCGAGAGGTCAGACCTCGAACCGGATGTTCTTCCGTTTCAGACCGAAGTTCCGGACCAGGTAGTCCAACGCTTCACCAGCGGTCTTGCGGTTCCAGGTGTCACCCTCGACGGTGAAACGGCCGACCCGGACCCGGTGGCGGGTGGTGATCTGCTCGATCCGGAAAAAGAAACGGCTGCCGGAGCAGCAACCAGAAACGGCGAACTTTATTGGACTTCTACCTCCCTCTTCAACCCCTTATCCGCATTGTACCCCCTCCGTTAATACATTCTCATTCACGCTGGCATTCATGGGATGCAAAACCGGAGATTGCAGGACTATGTGCCCATGCACACCCAAAGGCATGTATGGGCAGTCGAGTCCCGGAAACCGCTTGAACACCTCTCCGAACATATACATATATGTCTGTGAGGTCATTCAGGTTTTCGCACCAAAAGAGAGCTGATAACCGGAGATGTCTCTCCAGATGCCTCCCGATACTGGTGGGTATGCGTTTCTCGGAGAGGTGTATCTTCCGGAAGGTATACGCTTTCTCTTCTTATCCCGGAACTGACTCCCCTCCGACCTCCGACTTCATCTGTAGGTGGGGTCGGGGAGCCAAAGGTCGGGGATATGTTTTTCCCCGGAGGTATGCCTCTCCGGGGAATATACGCTTTCTCTTCTTATCCCGGAACCGACTCCCCTCCGGCCTCTACCTCACCTGTAGGTGAATGCGTCACTACCGCTACTTAGCCTCTTCAACTCGCCCAGGGCGTACTCGTAGGCTTCTTGTTCCCCACGGAGCCTGTCGTCGTCACCGTCCTGGCCCCATCCGTATGAGACGTCGTTGCGGGACTCCTTCTTGTACTCGACCTGGGACTCCAACCACCTAATCATGGTATCAACCACGTCCTGTGGCTTGGGCGGTCGGTCGGTACTGGTGGAAAGCTTCAGGAGAGCTTCTCTTTGGAGCTTCGGGACCGAGGTCAACAACCCTTCGATGTATAGGGCGAGCGAGCTCCGCATGAGCGCCTCTTCGGTTCCCGGGAAGTCACCTACCTTGAGGTGGTACTTGTGGTCTGACCGAAGCCTGTCTACCACCAACTTCAGGGTGGTAGGCGCCGCTTCCTGTTCCTGAACCAGTTCCTTCCACTTGCGGAAGTAGCGCTTTGCTCTCTTTTGGGCACTGTTCCGCTGCGCCGTCAGAGTTTCGACTTCTGTCCGCAGTCGAGCGTTTTCAGCTTCAAGTTCTGACGACATCAGGCAAACTCCCGGACCAATCCTCGAAAGAGGGCAGGAAGACGGTGGTGCTCTTTTTGGGGACGTCTAAGACTCCAGCTCGGCCATCCGGGCGCTCACGAGTTCCCGGAACTCCGGGTCCACTTCCTTCAGGTAGCGGTCGCGGTCGTACCACGAAACTCGCAGGATGTCTTTCGCCTTCACGTCCACGAAGACCTCTTTCAACTCCTCCCAGGCAGCTTCGTGCAGGTCTTCGGGAATCCGCACGAATACCCCCTGAACCTCTGCCGGGAACACAGACACGGGGTGCCAAAAACGACCCTCCGCGCTTACCCGGCAGATGTAGGCGCGGTCTTTATCCGGACGGCTTTGGTGCCTGCTTACATCCAGGTGTAAGTAGATACCGGGCTCGGTGGGTGGTGTCTTCATGTCAGTCCCGTGGAGGTTCAAGGGTCTGGGTCATCGCGCGGATCGCCTTCAGGGCGGCTTCCAGTTCACCAATGCCGACGGAAGCTTTACTGCCGTTGACCTCGATGGCGACGGCTACGATCCCGATATCGAAAAGGTTCTCGTCAACGCTTACTTCCACAGGACTCAGGTCGTTGTTTCGAGAATACCGACTCTTGTGGTCTTCAGAAACGTCTACCAGGCTGACCAAAATCTTAGGGGCCATTGGAGTCTCCGCGCATCAGGTGTTCTTGAACCCAGTTTTCGGCAGCCTCTACAGCTTCCTCCCAGGTTCTGCACCCCTTCGTACCCGGAAGTTTGAAGTCCCCTCCCGCCTGACCGTGCAGCCACCAACCTTTCTTCGAGGAACCGGTCACGTTCATTTCCCGGATGGGCTCGCCGCACATGCTCATAGAGAGTGACTGGAGTCGTGCCTGCATGACTTCGTGCAGGAACTCCTGAAACCCCTGCGCCTTGCGTTCCGAATCCGCTGCAAGACTTCGCATTATGGCAGGTGCGACACCGAAATTCAGGTGCTCCAAACCGAAATTCAGGTGCTCCAACAGGTCGTCATCCACGTCCCCGCACGCAGGCCAGCCTGTGGATTCGCTCACACTCCAGTTCACGGCCGCGAACAACTCCCGCGAAATGGCGCCTTCTACGATTTCATTGTGGGTCCGCGTCCGTTCCATACAACCACTGCGGTCTTTGCTCCGAGTGACCTCGGAGAATCTTTGGGCTTTGGATGTTGGGTGGTCTTCGGTCACGGTTCCGGTTTTGCTCATTTTCATTGGACCTCTCTCAAGAAAGCTTGAAGTGCTGGATGAGGGGGATCTTCGTACACGGCCCCCCACACGGCCCCGTGCAAGGCCCGGTTCACGGCCCCGCGCACGGCCACGTACACGGCCCCGGTATTGTTAATCGTTTTCATAGGACTTCCCCCAAGTAGTCTTGGAGAGCGGGATGAAGGGAATCTTCGTTCCGAGCGTCCCCTACGGCCCAGTACACGTCCCACCACACGGCCTGATACAAAGTTCTGTCTAAGGCGTCGTACGCGGCCAAGTCTACGGCATCCCAAACGGCCCGGTCCACGGCCGCGAACACGGCTTCGTTGCTTGGTTTCATCGGGCTTCCCGCAAGAAGTCTTGAAGTGCTGGGTGAGAGGAGTCATTCACGGCCTCGTACACGGCCCCTCCCATGGCTCTGGGCACGGCCCGGTACACGGCATCGGACGCAGCGTCGGCCATGGCCCGGTCTACGGCATCCCACATGGCCCCGCGCAAGGCCCAATACGTGGCCCGATCCACAATCCCCCACACGGCTTCGTTGCCCCTTTTCATCGGACCTCTCTCAAGAAAGCTTGAAGTGCGGGGTGAGGGGGATCTCCGGACACGGCGTCGTTCACGGCCCAGTGCACGACCCCTTCCACGGCCTCGTTCACGGTCCCTTCCATGGCCCTGTACGCGGCCCGGTACACGGCCCCGTTCACGGCCTGCCACACGGCCCAGTACACGGCCCAGTGCACGGCCACATACGCGGCCCCCTTCTTGGCGCGGCTTGCCGCGTCGCGATCACGGCGGTCTTGTTCCGCGGGGTCCCAGTTATCCACGGTGTACTCTTATTGCGTGGGTAGTTTCAACTTTACAAGAACGTTACGGCGCGTTTAGCCCGAGGAAGCCTCGGTAGAGAGTTTATACCTCAAACAAAGTTGCGTTCTCGCAAAGGAGTGTCCCCCTCATGTCCCGTTCTCTCTCAGCTTCTGACCGTTCCTCCCTCATCCGGCTGGCTTCTACCCTCCCCGCAGGCTCCCCGGAGCGGAAGGCGATCTTGGCGGGTTTGTCCAAGGTTTCGCTCTCAACCGGGATGATGATCCGGCTCCTTGAGCCCACCACCCTTTTGTACTACAATGACGCTTTGGGTCCGGCTTTCAGGCCGGAGCATAAGAAGTACAACATCAAGGCCAATGCTGGCGACCTGCTTTACTTCCTCTACCCTTTCAGTGTGGTGGGTGCGAAGGGGTTCTTGGTAGTCCCTTCTTCGAAGCTCACCCTTTCCGGGAAGCCCAAGGGTAACAACTTTGCTCGGTACTTCATCCCCGAGGGTACTCGGTTCGAAGAGGTCTAAGCTCCGAGCCCAGGTCAACCGGTCGCCAACACCATCTTCTTGCAAAGCGACAGGCGCCGCTGAGAAGCCTTCAGTTTCTTGAACACCCTGGCGCGCAAAATCATAAGCATGACCGCCCTCTACGAAGGTGGCGGAAAGTTGCTCAAGGAAGCACAGGATCTAAAAAACACTGGCGTAGACCGTGAGGAGTGGAAGAAAATGTCGGTACCCAAAGTCGGTTCGCAGAAACTCAAGCCGGTGTCGTGGACTATCGGCGGCAGCCCTCCCCCTCCGGCCTGGACGGATGGTCTGGAAGATGTGCGACTGACTTATCCTCAGGCCTTGGAACTCTGGCGCACGGACCTGCCTCACTTCTGGCGGAACGGGGTCACGGAACTCAAGAAGCAGGAGAAGGAGGCAGAGCTCGATTCCAGTCGGGCTTTGGCTAATGCGGAACGCTACGACCAGACTCGGGAATCGGGCGGGGGAAGACCAGAAGCTTTGAAGGAAGGTGCCCAGCTTTTGCGAGAAGCTTCGAAGCTACACTTTCAAGCGTCAGCCGAATTGGAGGAGGCTTGGATGAAGCTGGAAGCAGCGCTGGGGCACGAAGAAGAGCTTCGGGAGACATACAAGCGGATGCGCCAGACCCCACGGGACATTGACATAGTGTTCGGAAGGTCCTCCAAGTCGTACGACAACCCGGACTTCCTGCTCGCCGCCAAAGCCTACCGACGGGTGCTCGACTGGTTCTTGACCCTGCAGGAAGAGTGCAAAACAGCCAGGGGTGCAGCTGAAAGACTGACCAAAGAAGCCAAATCTCTGGAAAACAAAGCCGCTGTACAGTTTGCGGTCTCCCAGGGAAGGCTTCGCGAGTTCGACACCTGGATCGACTAAACTCTCATTACAGGAAAGTCTCGCGAAAGAGCTTGGCAAAACCCGGCAGACAGCTACTGTAAACTTTGTCCCCTATGAAGTCCGGGCCAGATTCCCCCGAGAGCACAACAGCTCAATCGTCGGAGAAGTTACTGTCCTCCAGCCAACCCCGGATGGCTTCTCGGGGTTTTCCCCCAGGAAATCGGTCGGGGATAGGGAGCCGTAAAGGGTCTGCGCTTCTCGGGGGATACCAGTTAGTCCGTTCCTGTTAGATTTGGACGAACCTTACGAAGGTGGCCCCGTTGAAAAAGTGCACCCCCAACTTCTGAAGGTGCCTCCCACCCTGCTCATGAATGTGTCCGAAAAAGTGTGCCCGAACTCGATGGGTGCGGTAAGCCAGGGCACTGGTAAGCTGGGGGACCCCGCCTCCATGCCCAAACCTCCCCATACCGTCGTCGTCGAGGATCCCTGCCGGAGGGGCATGCGTAACAAGGATTTCCGGGTCAGAGTCAAAGGTTCGGTTTACGAGGTCGGAGAAGTCCCGACACTCCCCGTTCCACTCGCCGACCATGTACGGAATTTCACGGAAGCCCGCAAAACGAACCCCGGCCACGTCCACCCCCTCGGGGGTGACGTTGGTAGCGTTCGCACCGTAAAGTCGCAGCAGTGCAGCGACGTCGGCGTAGTCGTGGTTGCCATCTACTACAACCACGGGGGTGGTACCAAACTTCTCGACGAGAGGAAGGGCGTTGCCAGAAAACCATTCCACTTGGTAGGGGAATTCCACGGCGACTTTCCCGCGGGTCTTGTTAGGGAGAATGTCCCCCGACAAGACCCAAACGTCCGGCTTTAGTGAGCTCCCCAAGATGCCACCAAAATTGCCGTGCAAATCGCTTGCGTGACCTACAATCATAGATACCCCTTACAGGGGTTGCTATTCAAGCTTCACCCCTGACACAAAGCGTTGATGAGGGACTCCACTTCCGTCTTCCCTGTCGCGATCACTGCATACTGAAGTGCGCCTTTGTCACAATGGAAGGGCTGCACAACGCGGAAAATCAGGCGATGGTCCTGGTGGACTTCTATCCGACCACCCCAAAGGCGATTTGGGTCGTGGTACTTTTGACGAACTAACTCCTGTAGACAGCCCACAGTTGCCGCATCCTCAAAGTCTGGAAGGGCTCCAGACCATTCCCCATGCAGACGTCGGACTTCTTCTTCTAACCGGAACCAGGCTTCCGGCAGATGAAGGCGGCCGACCGCCTTCATACCGGGCAACCACTTCCAACTTTCGTGTCCCACGCATTTCCGCAGTTGGTCTTTTTTCAATGGTTTTCCTTCCGAAGATTCAGATTCATCGGTATGAGGACGTGGGGCGAATAGTTGCGCTTACGACCGTCGTCCAGTTGCACGCAGTACTTGTTACTGCCCGGACCGCCGTTGGTGTTCCTGATTCTAGTGCGCGCCAGAACCGTGCCGGGTCCATCAGGCGTCTGCACTCGACCCGACCGCTTGTTCTGCTCTCGTGCAGCGGCCTCCGCCTCTTTGCGGTCCTGCTGCCAGGTCTTGTCTGTCATGCTGTCCGCCACAACGGGTGGCTTGGGTCAATTGTGTACCCGGCGTTATCCACACCGGACGTACTGCGAACTTGCACATAGGTGATTTCGTGGCCCCGTGGGCAGTGGAAAAACACCCGATCAGGTTCAATGCTAAGCTGCTCGATGACGTCAGTTGGTACCCGGAAGTTGAAACAGGTACAACCTGAGGGGCACAGGTGGCACTCGCAGTGCAGCTCTCGAATGTCCGGATCTTCGTGGGGTTCGGGTCGTCGATATTCGTCTACCTCCGGGTTTCCTCTTTCATTTTCCAAAGTGTCTCCCACTGCTTGCGAAAACGACTTCATAGCGCCCACCATTGAGTTCGGGGTGAGATTCACCCGCACGATCCTGACCCTACCGTGATGACGACTTTGTCGTTCTTGACCGCAAAGTTGAACATGACCTAGTCACAATTCGGGTTCTCGCCATACACACGGGTCCCGGTTGCCTTGGTCGCAGCATCCCGGTACTTCTGCACCACGGCCAGCGCTTGACGTAGCGCTTCTGACTCTTTCGGGTCCTGCAGCAGAATTGTGACCTCCTCAGTACAGGATACGGCGCCAGTGTAGACCTTCCTGACTTCGCACTTCATACTGATTCCGTAGGAAGAGGGCCTGGCCCCGGCATAGGCTTCCAGAACCACCTGGGAAGCCCTCGTTGATTTTGCCGGGAGCGGGACTTGGCCTCAGCGTAGATCAGGTTTTTTGCGTCGACACACGTGTTAGGTGTGACGGCCCACGTCTCGAAGCCCCACTCGTACTCAAGGGCGAACCACGCGTACTGCGGCGGCGGCAGGACCGGAATCCCGTCTACCCAAGTGCCCTCAATCCAGCCCCCACCTTGGCTGAGCCGAGCAACTTCCGTCTCCAGACGCTGAACGCGGTGCCGCTCCACAGCAAGATCAGCGCGCAAATTGCCGACCGCATTCTCGATGTGGAGCGCAGCATGAAGCGGGGATGCGTCGCTCCACTGGAACAGTTCCACCAGGTCTTTGAGAAGTTCTCGAAGCTGATGAAGTTCAACGTCTTGACTCATAAGCAAACCTCATCGGGCGTAACAGAAGAGGGTCTGGTTTCACACTCGCGTCTTCAGGCCCCAGATCAGCTTCCTGACGTTCATTTGGTCCCTGTTCCCGAGTCGGTAGAATTCCGAGGCCAACATGTTCATGAACTTCAGGTCGAGATCGGAAGGCGCATCGATTGGGATCTGACCAGCGGTGGAGGTCGCGTCCGAGAGGTTCAGGATGTCCTCCTTCTCCGCGTAGAATTGGGAGATCTCGCATTGGAGGATGTATCCCCGTTCTTGCAGGGGCATGGCCAGTATCGGCATGTGCACGATCGTGAACAGGTTCATCCCGTTGTAGTCGGGTTCGAACTTTATGCCGTCTTGCAACGATGTGGCCCCGAGGAAGAAGCCGACCATGGGGTCCGGGTCCTCGATTGGCCTTCCCTGGAAGACCAAAGAGCGACTGTTGGGGATACTCGGACGCCGGCCAGAGGACCGGGTGCCGATATACACTCCCTCCCCAGTGTCCTGATAGAACCTCCCCCGGGGTCGCATCAGAGGTGGTTTGCTTTGGTCGAAGACGTAGTGACCACCACCCCCGATGAGCATCGACTCGTAGGAGAAGATCCCGGAGCTCGGAGCGGCAACAGCCGCACCAGAGATCCCGAGAAGCTGCATGAAAACACGACGGTTCATCATCGGGCACCCCCAATGTATGCGTTGGATTTACTTCTGTGAACTTCCGCAGTTTCCGTCTCTGCCAAAGATTCAAGGGTCTGGAATAGCCTAGCGTCCCCAGCACGCGTCAAATCTTCTCGAATCTGCGCTGCCACGAAGTCGTGTGTAAACCCCGTGCAGGGCTCCGGCGCCAATTTGGCGAGCCGCAACAGAGTGTGGGATAGGCTCTCCCCGTTGCGGTACTGCGCCAGTTGCAAAGCAAGGATCTGTTCATCGTTCAGTTCGACGGTGAGGATCACTTTACTTCCTTGTGGTTGTCATTCTGCTCGATGCACTCGTGGACTTCGACTTTACCGGACACATGACCCTCCACCATGCCGTAACGGTGGTACGAGCAGATGAGGCACTGTCCAGGAAAATTCCGCTGGAAATCCTCGACCATGCGCTCCGCCTCACGCTTCATCAGTGTTCGAAACAGAATCCAGAAGTCTCACTTGTTCCATTCCTGGACGCACAATTCCTGGAAGCGGTCGTAGGAAGCGTAGATGCCCTGTCGGAGAATTCGGGCTGCGGCCCCGAAGTCACGGGGCTCTGGTGAGGCGAACCAAGTTTCCAGCTCCCGCAGGGTTGCGACCACTTGGGTCACCGAAGCGTTCTCCGCGGATTCCTTCAACTGCGTACGGTAGGCATCCCGTCGGGCGTAGGGGTTTGTCACCGTGGGTCCGAACTCGACGATGTTTTCGTCGTTGCGGTCAGTCTCACGGGGTTCATCTCCGAAAACACTGCAGATGAGCCAATACCGACCGCTCAGGCCAAGCCCCCCAAGCACCTTTCCGATGTCCCCGGTCGGGGAGCGGTAGGACACCCAGTCTTGATAGGACAAGGCATCTTTCGGGAAGTCATAATCTTCCGCATGAAGCTTGCCGTAGACCTTGTCCCTGGTGTCTTCCGGGATCGGTTGGTCGAGTTCCATGTAGATGTAGTGCCAGTCGGCCATACCAGTCTCCCAAATACACCTGAAAATTGTAGGCCCAACGCAGGAACTTATGCGGGGGTGCGGCACGCCATTCTGTTCGTATCTCGACCTTGCGCGAGTACGTGTGGCCGTCCACGATGACGAATTCTTCCCGGAACCCCAAGGCTCGCACTTCGTAACCCTGGCGGAGACGCACAAAGTAGTGCCTCCTCCCGAAGTTCCGGGCTCAGGGGGTACTGAACCGAATCTTGTGCCATCGATCCACGGTCAAACTCCCTCAGTGTTCGGAGCGATAGAAACCTTTCGGGTTTGGCAACAGATTCTGTCGTGAGCTCCCCCGGCCAACGTCCACTCGGAGTACACGCGCCCTTCTCGCGTGTAGACCTCGCCTCCGACTTCCACGGTGAGAAGCTTTTTCGTGAGGGCCCGAACTTCGACTTCTCGCGTTAGGGTGCAAGACCCCGACGCAGGGGACTCAACGATAACGGGAGGCTTTGCCGATGCCCGGTATTCGTAACCAAGGTCCGCCCAAAGATTAAGGCCAAGCTCCTTCCTGAGGGCTGCCGACACGGCCGCTGGGATCGTTACAACAGGTTTGGAATTCTGGGCATAAACTTCCAGAATCCGGGAAGCGTGCGCAAGAGCCCCCTGTAGGGTGGGGAACAGGATGTTCACATCACGGTCGCACCCCAATTCCGCTCGGACCTCTTGGAAAGCGCACTCCATTTCGTACGCAAGGTCTTCGCAGTCAACTTCCCAGTAGTTCTCAGTACCCATGGGAATCCCCTCCATAGATTACGGTGTAAGGAAACAGCTCACAGTCCAGCCGCTGGTAGTAATCCTCTTCAGCCCACCCGTGGGCTTCGCAGCAGGATTTCTGGGCGGCTTGCAGGTTTCGGTAGGCTTCATCTCCGTGGTCGTTGCCTAAGGCAAAGGCCTCTAACAGCTCCACCATTTTACGGTTCAGCTCGTCGAAGGTGAGGGTTTCCATAAGACTCCCACAAATTGTTCATGCTCTTAGGGTGGGGGCGTGTCTCGGAAAACTTGTATCCCCACAGAGAAGCTCACCTTCCCGATAGTGAGGGCGGGCTTTGGCGCATACCTCCGGACTCTATGGCGGAGGCGACGTCAGGGAAACCTACAGCACATAAGCCGCGCGCCACGCAAGGTCGCGTTGGGCCTCAGTCACCAGGTTGACCATAGAGAACTGGGAGTCCCCTGTGACCTCCCGTCCAAGCCAAGGGGGCAAGGCCACGCCCTTGACCTTCTCAGAGTTCCAGTGCTCAAACTCCGCCACCACGAGGTACTTCCAAATCACCGGCGGGCGGTCCGCCACATTATGCACTTTGAGAACATCCACCACCCAGACGTCTTCCCCGTTCTGGACAAAATTCCTGGTCTTCTGGAGCCGCGGAGGGTTCAGTGCGGCGATGATCTCTTCGGCGGTACGTACCGGAAACCTCTCCTCCCACTCGGGGCGAGTCAGTCCTCCGTCGGGGGAAGCCCCCTTGACGGTGATCCAACACTGTTCGTCCCAGCGCGTTGGTTGTTCGGGTTTTGGGGGGTAGGCTGTCCGCTCAACCCTCAGGCGGACGGTCCTTACCTTTTCCGAAGACAGATACGCCTGGGTCACTTCCCTCTGGTTAATTCCCGGTGGCAGCCCCAAGAACAGAGCGTGATGTTCCAAAGGTACAATGAACTTGCGTTCGATTTCGGTTCCCATTACCTTTTCACTACCTTGGAATGGTGAGAGTTGATCTCCGCCAGTAGGTCATACAGACCACAATGGTCGGGGTCATTATCCGCCATCCATTCCACGTTCGCATGGTACGAACGATCGACATTGAAAACCTTGCTGGATACCTATTTGGCCGCCCCATACCATAATTGGCATTCGGTGTGGGCTTCTACCGATTCGTCCACAGCTAAGGAAATTTCCCATATCTTGCTAAACATACAAGAAGCTCCTCCTGGGGGAGGGCCTCCCCCAGGAGGAGGAGGGATTCTACTTGTGGCTCTCGTTCGACCCAAGCACACCCTGTGAGATGCGGCGAGCGACACGCCTGCCAAGGCACTCGCGGGCCTCCTGGATCGCCTTCAGGGCCTCGGCGTTCTCTTCACACGCGAAAGGACCGGACTGGAACCCCTCCAGTCTGTCCTGGAGGATGGCGAGCAGATCGTCGTCGAACACACCGGGTTTGGAGTCCTGAAGACCACGAGCACCGTGCTGGAACTGAATCTTCGTGACGTCCTTGGGACCACCCCACTGGATCCCATAGGAGTGACTGGCGTTCCCGGCCTTCGGATCACGCTCGTCCACGGCGGCGACGTTGGTGGGGGCATTGTTGGGGATGGCGCGCATGTAGAACCTCTCTTGTGGGCCACTGTTTAGATCGTGACCCAAGAGGATTGTACCCCTCTCGTCGGTAGAGGACCGGTTCTCCAACTTGAATTCTTATCAGCCCGACGTTTTCACCGAGCCACAGAAAGGATGCAGGTCCCGTTTCCCACCCAGTCCCTGGTGCCGTAGTAGTCGATGTACGCCAAAAGCGACGCGGGTGTGGTTCCCGTCCAAGTTCCAGCCCCACTTGTAATCTGCAATAGCGTGCCTGGTGCCCGTCTCCAAACCCGCTCGCACTCAGGTACGAGAGTCTTAAGGGAAGGTGAAACCTTCATACCGTCGGCGTAAGGCGACGACCCAAGCACGACGCCTCCCTTGAGGGCTTGGGATTCTTCGCGCTCTTGGTTCAGGCTCTGAATTTCCTCCTTCAACTTTGCAACCTTCGCCAGAGCGGTTTGGTTCACCTTCCGCCCGTCTTCGGTGGCAAGGTACTTCTGGAGTTCCCGCTTTTGCAGCTTGAGGTCAGCGATCTCCGCGATGACTTCGGCCTTCTGATTCTGGGCTTCTTCCAGAAGGCTCCGGCTCTTGGCTATGTCCGCTTGGAGGGAAATCAAGCATTCCTCGTGCCGCGCCCGCTCATTTTCGCTCTTGGTGCGCTCTCGGCCCAGCTCCGTGGTGATCTTCTTCATAAGGTGGCGCTGTGCGGCGCCATACACAAAGAGCGCCACGGTTGCGGCGCTGAGCAGCAGAATCTCAGTCAGGTGTGTCACTTCGAACCCTCTTCCTCATTCTCAACGACTTCCACGAGACGGATGCCGAGGCTGCTGCGGCGGTCGCCCGGGGCGTCGCCGTCGCGGCTGGCGACCCGCGCGAACTGCGGGACGTAGATCCAGCCGCCGCCCCGGTAGACGCGGTAGGACCCCGACGCAGCAGCGACAGGGTTCAGGTCTTCGGTCACCTCTACGAGCCTGACTCCGATGGTTTCGCTGCGAAAACCTGGTCCGACGAAGTTGCCGTTGGTGACCCGCGCGAATTTGAGTTCGCTGCCACTGCAACTGCCCCGGAAGACACGTCTTGGTTTCCCAACCACCTCCACGAGACGGATGCCGAGGTACGCATAGCGGTTGTTTCGACCGTCGCTGAAGCTTCTGGCGACCCGCACATGCAGTTTGTCGGACCATAGACCGCCCCGGAGGACCGCATGAGATTTAGTCATCGGTCACCTCCACTAGCCTGATTCCGACGTTTTCAGAAGTGTGGAACCTTGGGTACGCA
>VFQT010000902.1_pt1 | contig 39414 bp, 37 predicted proteins | sample 3512381 | NCBI WGS metagenome assembly VFQT01 (sample SAMN10412376, study PRJNA504923) | tailings metagenome | isolation source: Relicate 2 Philex TSF3 active mining site | place: Philippines: Tuba, Benguet | collected 2017-08-29 | reverse complement strand
AATCGTTAGCCAAGAAGAACGCCACTATTCATGATCTGCTCTGGGCAATCTGGAATAACGCGACAACCAGCGATGGCACCAAAGTATCTGATGCCTGGAAAGCTGCAGCTCTTCGAGGTGGTTCCCGTGGAGCGCAAGCAGATCGTGATCTCGATGCGATGATTCAGCTCTTTGACTCTGCCGCACGCCATATCGAACGTTTTCCAGGAGCTGACCCAGATATCTTCCTCGCTGAAATTGCCAACGAAACAATTGTCGCCGACCTTATTACTGCGCGCGGAGTACGTCCCGATGTCGTTGAAATCCTTACCGTGCACTCGGCCAAAGGACGACAGTGGCGCTATGTTGCAGTTGCCGGCGTACAAGAAGGCGCTTGGCCAAATCTCAAACAACGTAGCTCCCTCTTAGGCGCTGAACGGCTCGTCGAACGCGTCAGACATGGCGATGAACTAGCGCAAGAAGCGCTCAGCGCAATTGCTGCTCAATCACTAGCTCAAGATGAAGCGCGACTCTTTCATGTTGCAACCACTCGCGCTAGCAAATCTCTTCTTGTCACAGCCCTAACCCGTGAAGATGAATCACCATCAATCTTCTTTGAAGAGTTCGCACAGTTGCATAATCAAGAGGGTTTATTGCGTGAAGTTCCACGACCTCTCACTGCGGCAGCTCTGGTTGCAACGCTGCGCCGAGAAGTCTTCTTGCACCAAAATCCACAAGCTGCAGCGCTACTCAAGACACTCGGCGGTGAAGGAATTCATCTTGCCGAACCTGAGAATTGGTTAGGCGCAACACCGCTTTCCACTGATGCACCGGTTATTGATCCAGACTCGCAAGTACCAGTTTCACCATCTTCTGCTGAGAGCTTTACCGATTGTGGGCTGAAATGGTTCCTGGAAAAGAGTGGTGGAAGAAATGGTGATTCCACAGCGCAGCTACTTGGCTCTGTCATTCACGAATTTGCCCGCATCAAAGTGGAAGAACCTGGCATTACAGATGCACAGTTACAAGAAAAACTCGTTGAAGCATGGCCGCTGATTGACGATAGCCAAGGTTGGATTAGCGCTGCATCCTTACATCGCGCCCGCCGTATGTTGGAACGATTTACGCAGTATCACCGAGAATCTCAGCGCGATATTGCCGGTGTAGAAATGAGTTTTACCGTCACTGTAGGCAGGGCGACCATCAAAGGAAACGTTGATCGCATCGAAGTAGATAGCGATGGCAAGTACTACATCATTGATTTTAAGACAGGCAAGAACGTCATCTCAAAAAATGATGCAGCTGAAAACTTGCAGCTCGCCTGTTACCAACTTGGAGTCATTCTCGATGGCTTTGCTGGCAAATTATCGGGCACTGAAGTCTCTGGGTCAGAACTTGTCTTCTTAGCAAATAACACCCAGAAGGTAACCACGCGCGAACGTGCGCCTATCGATACTGCTGAGATTCAAGAAACAATCGCAACTATTGCAGAAGGCATGGGAGGCGCATCCTTTATCGCTCGCAAGAACGATATGTGTACTAGATGTAACGTCAAACCGCTCTGCCCACTTCATCTTGAAGGAAGGGCGGTGCATCAATGAAAGAGATTTATAGCCCAGATCGCATCGCCGAATTGATCATGACAATTGATCCTGACTTCTATCTACCTAGCGATGAGCAACGCCCAATCATTTCGATTGATACCAATCCACTCGAACCGGCAGTTGTCATTGCAGGCGCTGGTTCAGGTAAGACTGAAACGATGGCTGCCCGCGTTGTCTATCTCGTTGCCAATCAATTTGCTCGCCCCGATCAGATTCTCGGTCTTACCTTTACTCGAAAAGCAGCGGGCGAACTCAATACTCGTATCCGCAAACGCCTTCGCCAATTCCAGCAGGCGCAAGATAAAGCAGGAATCGAACGCACCTTCTCGAGCCTAGAAACTGCGGTTACTACCTATCACTCATATGCCGGTCGCCTCTTAAGTGAACATGCCATCCGCTACGGAATTGATGCTGATGTTCAGCCTCTTGGCGAAGCAGCGCTCTGGATGTCTGCCAATAAGTTGGTACGCGAATGGGATAACGGAACATTTGCAACAGATGATGCCGTCAGCACAGTTGTCAAGGATTTACTGGGGCTGACATCAATGGTGATTGAACATCGAGTTTCACTCGATGCAATTCGCGCCGCTGATGAAGAAGTCTTACAGCAACTCTCGCAGATGACAGGGGCTACCAATGAAGAGACTAGACGAGTAGCTAAAGTTCTCAATCAACGTATTGCGATGCTGCCGATGGTGACAGCCTTTATTGAATCTCGTCGCCAATCTGGCGAACTTTCTTATGATGATCAAATTGCGCTGGCTGCAGATATCGCCGTTAACTTTCCAGATGTAGGTGCGCTCGAACGCGGTAAATATCCGGTTGTCTTACTGGACGAGTATCAAGATACATCGCAATCACAGGTGCGTATGTTGGCAGCGCTCTATGGTGGCGGACATCCGGTGACAGCAGTGGGCGATCCATGCCAATCCATCTACACCTGGCGTGGTGCATCTGCCGGAACTATCGGCGCATTTAATAAGAACTTTCCCAAGGCTGCTGGTTCCAAGGGCAAGGATGTGTACGAACTCTTAACAACCTACCGCAACGATAAAGCAATCCTTGAACTTGCCAATGAAATCTCTGATGGCGTGCGCCAACTCGAAAGTGTGAAAGTTGAACATTTGAAGGCGCGCAAAGGCGCGGGTGCCGGAGATCTCACCTGTGGCATCTTTGAAAATTTAGAAGCCGAAAGCGTGGCAATCGCTGAGTACTTCGCACCTCTTTGGAATAACCCAGAGCGATACGTTGCAAAGAGCAAAGTTCCAAAGACTTTTGCAGTCTTGGTGCGAAAGCGCGCGCAGATTCCATATATTCAAAGCGCACTTGCCGCAGCTGGAATTCCCTCTGAAGTCTTAGGCCTAGGTGGGCTCGTCCATGTGCCCGAAATAGCTGATTTAGTAGCGATGCTCAAGGTGCTCAATGATCCTGATGCCGGAGCATCCTTAATGCGCCATATCGCCGGAGCCCGTCTAAATTTGGGACCACGCGATATTGCAGCCTTGGGTCACTTTGCGCGCAAGAGATCAGAGAAGTTAAGTACCGATAGCCGCAGCATCATAAAGAACATTGTCGCCGGAAATCCAGATTCGGCAGAGGCAGATGATCAATTTATTGGCAGCTTGATTGACGCTCTTGATGAGATAGAAAAGTGCGATCGCACAAACTTCTCTGAAGTTGGATATCAGCGACTAGCTGCTTTTGCCTCTGATTTGCGTAGGCTGCGTTGCCGCGCAGCTTCGCCCATTACAGATTTGATTGTAGAAATCGAACGTTACTTGGGTCTGGAAGCTGAAGTAATGCTGCGCGATGGTGGCACGCATGGACGACGACACCTCGATCGCTTTATGGATGAAGCAGCAAAATTTGTTCGTAGCGGCGGCTCGCTCTCATCCTTCTTGCAATGGCTCGATGTTGCAAGCGAAGAAGAGGGTGGTCTTAAAGCCGGAACGCCAGAAGTCGACGCTTCTGTTGTGCAGATTCTTACTATCCATATGTCTAAAGGCGCTGAATGGGATGTGGTTGCAGTACCTGGGCTAGCTCAAGGAACTTTCCCGGGTGCAAATAAATCAGATCCTGATAACTGGATTACCAACGAGCGACATATCCCATTTGCACTTCGTGGAGATGGCGACCTACTTCCACACTTCTCTTGGAACGCAGCAACTACCAATGCGCAGGCTAAGGCTGCTATCGAAAACTTTGCGGCAGAGTGCGTTTCTTACAAGGAACGTGAAGAGATCCGCCTGGGATACGTTGCTATGACGCGAGCACGTACCCACTTATTCTGTTCTACTTCTTATTGGCGCGATGGCGTTAAACCAGTTGCACCATCGGTGATTTACACAAAGGTAGAAGAAATTGCGACCAAGGTCGGAACTGTGATGGCTAGCGCTACTGCACCTGCTGATGGCGACCGCAACCCAGCGGAAAATATTGAGATTACAGCTATCTGGCCACAAGATTCGCTGGGGGATAAGCGCGCAGCCTTTAATCGAAGCGTTGAACTCGTGCGCTCTGCGCCCATTGTTAACCTTTCAGAAGCTGGAGCCGATGAAAACGGATGGGTTGAAGATGCCCGCGCCATCATCGCTGAAAATCAAGAGCTCCGGCGCGGAGCTTACGAAGTGGCTCTTCCTCCACGTCTTTCTACATCCACCTTGATTGCTCTGCATGAAGATGTAGCAGCGCTTGCTGAAAACATTCGCAGACCCATGCCTCGTGCGATGGATGAATTTTCACATCGCGGAACTGCCTTTCACCTCTGGATTGAGGGATACTTCAACGCTAAAACTCTCTTTGATGATGAAGATTTCGATACCTTGACACCACTAGCCGATGATCAGAAGCTAGCAGATCTCAAGGCGAAGTGGTTGGCATCTGACTGGGCGAAGTTGCAACCATATGCAGTTGAGGTTCCTTTTGAAACCGTCATTGCCGGAATACTTGTGCGCGGTCGAATCGATGCGGTCTATAAGACAGATGACGGTTTCGAAGTAATCGATTGGAAGACAGGTTCAAAAGAGTTGGGCGAATCTGCAGCAGTTCAGCTCGCCGTCTATCGCCTAGCCTGGGCTAAGTTGCAGGTAGTACCTGTTGAAAAAGTCTCTGCTGCATTTCATTATGTTCCGATAGATAAAACAGACCGACGAGCTGACCTCTTAACAGAGGAGCAACTCGTCGGCCTACTTAAGCTTTAGTGAGCTGAGACGGTTAGAAGATATCCAAAGTCATGACCTTGTTCCATGCGGCGACAAAATCAGACACAAACTTCTTATCAGCGTCATCACTTGCATAAACTTCAGCAAGTGCGCGTAGCTCTGAATTTGAACCAATCACCAAATCAGCGCGGGAAGCGCTCCACTTCACCTTGCCGCTCTTGCGATCATGAGCGTTGTACAGCCCATCTGCACTAGGCGCCCATTCATAGCTGATATCGAGGATATTGACGAAGAAGTCATTGGTGAGCGCCCCCTTCTTCTTGGTCAATACACCGGTATTTGAACCATCGTAATTAGCACCGATAGCGCGCATACCACCCAGAAGCACAACCAACTCTGGCGGAGTCAAGGTGAGCAGAGCCGCTTTATCGATCAGTGGAATCTCGGCAGGACGATTATCAGATTTACTGATGTAATTGCGGAAACCATCTGCTGAAGTTTCAAGAACAGCAAAAGATGCAACATCTGTCTGTTCTTGCGTTGCATCTGTGCGACCTGGCTTAAAGGGGACCTTCACCTTTGCGCCCGCGTTCTTGGCAGCAATTTCAATGCCGACACAACCTGCAAGCACAATGAGATCTGCAAGGGATACTTTCTTTGCAGACTTCTTGTTGAAGTTGGTCTGAATTTTTTCAAGAGCAGCAAGAACCTTCTTCAATTCTTTAGGGTTATTTGCTTCCCAACTACGTTGTGGTTCAAGGCGAATACGCGCACCATTTGCTCCGCCGCGTTTATCTGTGCCTCGGAAAGATGAAGCCGATGCCCATGCTGTCACAACCATCTGCTGCACGGTTAATCCGCTTGCTGCAATACGCTTTTTAAGAAGTTCAATTTCAGCCTTACCAATTACCTTCTTTGGTTTTGCTGGAAGCGGATCTTGCCAAATCAACTGTTCTTTTGGAACAAGAGGTCCAAGGTAGCGAGCGATTGGACCCATATCGCGGTGGGTGAGTTTGAACCACGCACGCGCAAATGCGTCTGCAAAGGCATCGAGATCTTCAGCAAAGCGACGTGAAATCTTTTCGTAGGCAGGATCCATACGCATCGCCAAGTCAGTTGTGAACATAACGGGCGCATGTGTCTTACCTGCAATATGTGCATCAGGAACAGCTTTCGCTGCTGATTCATCGGTCGGAATCCACTGTGTTGCACCTGCTGGAGACTTTGTCTGCTTCCACTCGTACTTAAAGAGCGTCTTAAAGTAGGTGTTATCCCACTTAATTGGCGTTGGAGTCCAAGCACCTTCTAGGCCGCTAGAGATAGTTTCTGCGCCATTTCCTTTGCCATAACTGTTCTTCCAGCCAAGGCCCATCTCTTCAAGAGGTGCACCTTCAGGTTCTGCGCCCACATATTTACCGGGATCTGCAGCACCGTGTGCTTTACCGAATGTATGTCCACCTGCAATCAGTGCCACAGTCTCTTCATCATTCATCGCCATGCGCGCAAATGTTTCGCGGATATCGCGAGCAGAAGCTAAGACATCAGGCTTTCCATCTGGACCTTCAGGGTTAACATAAATCAGACCCATCTGAACTGCAGCAAGTGGTTTCTCGAGTTCACGATCACCGCTATAGCGTTCGTTGGTAAGCCATTCTGCTTCCTTACCCCAGTAGGTGTTATCTGGTTCCCATACATCGACGCGACCGCCACCAAAACCAAAGGTCTTTAAACCCATCGAATCGAGCGCGCAATTTCCGGCAAGGATCATGAGATCTGCCCAAGAAATTTTCTTTCCGTACTTCTTCTTAATGGGCCATAAGAGTCGCCGCGCCTTATCGAGGTTGACGTTATCTGGCCAGCTATTGAGTGGTGCAAAACGTTGCAGGCCATCGCCTGCGCCACCGCGACCATCTGCTGTGCGATAGGTACCAGCGCTATGCCATGCCATACGGATAAAGAAAGGACCGTAATGTCCATAATCTGCCGGCCACCACTCTTGTGATGTTGTCATTAACTCTTCAATATCTTTTTGAATCGCTTTGAGATTTAGCTTCTTAAACTCTTTTGCGTAATCAAAGTCTTCGCCCATTGGATCGGAGACTGGTGAATTTTGACGAAGTACTGATAGATCTAATTGGTTAGGCCACCAATCAGTGTTGTAGGTACCTTCACGATTGAGTTTGTTGCCGGCATTTACAGAGTATGGGCACTTTGCTTCAGTAGTCATACCCTTAGGTTAATCGCTGCTGAAAAAAGTGCTAATCGAAGATTTCCGCCGATAGTGGCAGGTGGTCACTTATCCCAGTTTGTGAGATAGGTAGCCCTTGAAAACCACCTGTAGGCAGTTCTGGGACGAGCAGGTAATCAAATTGAATCTTGGCGCCCCAACTTGGATAAGTGTTAGCGCTCACTAATGATTTCCAAGAAGAGAGGGCGACTGGCAGATTTTTAGGCAGGTTGAGGTCACCAAGAATTAGTGGGCGCGTATTTGTCTCGCTGGCCAGAGAAAGAGCCCACTTCTTGACGCGTTTAAGTTGCACCAAGTTAAGGATAGGTACGAAAGATAAATGTGTGTTAACAACAGTCCAACCATTTTCAAGAACTGCAGCTAACGCTAAACGTGGTTCATCTTTTACATAGATAAAGCGCGGCTTACCTTTTCCGGTTTCATCTCCTGGGACAACTAGTGGAAGTCCGAGTGGAGAATTGCCAAGATCTAAACGATGCCAACTACGGACAGGAATCTTTGAAACAATTCCGATTCCATAACTCTCGTGCATTAGCTCAGAGTGTGTTGAATCGCCCGTAATAATTTCTGGTTCGTGGTTATGTTTCTTTCGCCAAATTTCTCCGGGAGTTCCAATGACACTTGGCCCCATCGCCCAATGACGAGTACCTAAAGCTTCTGCGATATCGCGCATCTGTGGACGTGTACCAGAGCGGGGTAAGAAGTGATCGACTTCTTGAAAGCCATAGACATCAGAGGCCAGTGATTGCACAGCGGTGGTCAGGGTGGCCTCGCTCTGTCCTGGTGGAATAGCCATTCCATGCAGGAGATTCCACGAGGTGATGCGCACCCCCACAGACTAGTAACCTTCGAGCATGAGCGCGATAAATCAGCATCCATCCCATATCGATCGCGCTGGCGAACTCAGAACTAATAAAGAGACGCTTGAACTTCTCTGGAATAAGGCGCACATACTGCACTGCGTCGCTGGACGTATCTCATCTCGCGCAGGCGCTCTCGCTTTTCAAAACGCATCAGAGATTGCAACGATGCAGGCCAGTGGTGAATTTGCTGAAGGTTCGCGCTACTTTCTAGGACAAGATCCAGTATCGCGCGCCCCATTTTTTGCATGGGATACCTCATGGAAATCTTCACATAGCGAAGATGAACTGAAGACTATTTCTCAAGAGCGAGGCCTGGCGACTTTACGCGAATTAGGTGGCTCTTTAAGCGGTCAAGAGATGGAACTTGCGCTGCATGCCATTGCCTTAAGCAACTGGCATCGCGCTCATCCGATGTGTCCGCGTTGTGGCGGTCCAACTCGTGTTGATCTTGGTGGAGCGGCACGTTTATGTGAAGTAGATGGATCGCAGCATCATCCGCGCACAGATTCAGCAGTCATTGTTCTCATTAAAGATCGTAACGATCGCATCTTGCTGGGCCATCAGCCAGTGTGGCCTGAGGGTCGATACTCAACATTTGCAGGATTCCTTGAACCCGGTGAAACATTTGAACAGTGTGTATCACGCGAGGTCTTAGAAGAATCTGGCGTGAGCGTTTCAGAGATTACTTACTTGGGTTCACAACCATGGCCATTTCCAGCAAGCATCATGATTGCCTTTGAGGCACTTACCGATAACCCGGAAGTTGCGCGTGGTGACGGTGAAGAGATTACTGATGTGAAGTGGTTTACGCGCGCAGAACTTTTAGCTGCAGCAGGCGATGGCTCGCTCTTACTCCCACCGACAATGTCAGTTGCCCGCAAGATGATTGAAAGATGGCTCGGGCAGAGCGCACCCGGTGGCGAAACGTGGCGTTAAAAACATGTCGCTAGAAGATGAAATTCTGGCAGCTCTCGATCCTGATCAAAGAGCAGTTGCTTTAGCTACCCGCGGACCGGTCTGCGTAATTGCAGGTGCCGGTACCGGTAAGACTCGTGCAATTACACATCGCATTGCATATGCAGTTGCCATCGGCACAATGGATCCGGCAAAGGTGTTGGCGCTGACCTTTACCGCAAAAGCTGCTGGCGAAATGCGTACTCGTCTGCGCTCCCTGAGCGTTCCAACAGTTGCCGCGCGCACAATTCACGCAGCGGCGCTGAAGCAGTTGCTCTACTTCTGGCCCAGCGTCTTTGGTGGCCGCACGCCAGATTTGGTCACGACTAAGACTGGTTTTCTGACTGAAGCGATTAATCGTGCGGGTTTAAGCGGCTCACTGCGTGCTACCAATCGCGAATTGATGCGCGATATTGCATCTGAAATTGAATGGGCAAAGGTTTCACAAGTTGCGCCTCCTGATTTTGTCGATGAGATTAGTAAGCGAAGCCAGAAGCCACGTGTGTTGCCAGAGCAGCTTGTGCAGATCTACACCGCCTATGAATCCATTAAGAAGCAAGAGTTAGCAATTGATTTTGAGGATGTTCTCTTGCTCTGCGCTGCTATGTTGGAAGAAGAGCGAGATGTACGCGAACGAGTACAAGATCAGTACCGCTACTTCACCATTGATGAATATCAGGATATTTCGCCAATTCAACAGCGGCTGATTAATGCATGGCTCGGAACCCGAAAAGATATTTGTGTAGTTGGAGATCCTGCGCAGACGATTTACTCATTTGCGGGCGCAACGCCAGTTTTCTTAAATACCTTTACCCAACGTTTTCCAGAGGCTGAGGTAATTCGCCTTAGTACCGGTTATCGCTCTACCCCTGAAATTACCTTTGCTGCCAATGCCTTATTGCGCGTTGGCCAGATGGGGCAAGAGCTTGTGGCCCAAAACGATCATGGTTCTAAGCCAACTGTCTCAGCCTATGCAGATGAGGAGGCAGAGATTGCTGGAGTTCTCGCAGATATCACGTCGTTGTTAACTGCAGGAACTGCTCCGCAAGAGATAGCCATATTGGCGCGTACTAATGCGCAACTTAAGGTCGCTGAGAAACAGATGCTTAAACTCAACCTTCCATACCAAGTGCGTAGTACCGAACGATTCTTTGATCGTAAAGAAGTGCGTGACTTCTTGAAAGAGGTGCGTAAGGCATCTGTTATTCCGGCTGAAGGTCAGGGCTGGATTGATGAGCTACGTTCGTTGGCGCAGCCCTATTTAACGGGTGAAACTATCGATGGCATCGCAGCGCTGCTGCATTTAGCGCGTGAACTCGATAGCGACACATCATTTAGCCCAAAGACCTTGCGTGGTTATCTACGAGAAGTTGAAGATCGCGTGCAGCAAAATAATCCACCAACAATGCCGGTCATCACTTTGGCAACGTTGCATGCGGCCAAAGGCTTGGAATGGGAGCGCGTCTTTCTTATCGGCGCATCCGATGGCCAACTACCTGTAGCCGATGCACCTCTTGATGAAGAGCGCCGCCTTTTCTATGTGGGTATTACGCGAGCGAAAGCAGATCTACATATTTCCTATAAGCGCAGCCCCAGCCCATTCCTGCGTGAATCAGGGTTACTCGCGAGTTCCTAGGGGAATTAATTCACTTGCCAGAATCGATAGTCCTCGCGTACCCTTGGCACTTCACCATCGAAAATCGATAAGAAAGAAGGAGTTGAGATGAATTCACTATTCACATCAACACTTACAGCAGGCGCACGCGCTGCTGTTCCTTCTGCTGCTCACTCAACTTCAACGACTAAGCGCACCCATAAGCGTGCAGCTTGGCACACAGCACCAAAGTCAGCGTTTTACGCCAACTTTTATGCAGTGGATGAGGCCACAGGAGCTCTAATCGAGTAATTCGAACAGAACCCACAAGGGCCTCAAATCCACAAAGGATTTGGAGGTCCTTTTTTATTACCTTCACACAACCACGAGATAGAGAAGAAAGACAACAAGAGAGAGACTAGAGAGAGAAGAGGTGAGGACTATGACAGTTCTCTTCAGCGAACTACAGGTACCAGGCTGGGCACAGACCGGCGAGAAGATTGGCTTAAATGATGTGACGTTCACATATGACAACGCCAAGGCCTTCACCCTGCCCTGCCATCAGGCAGATCCTGAGCTCTTCTTCTCGGAGACAGATCAGGGGATTGCAGAGGCGAAGGCTCTCTGCGGAAGTTGTCCGGTACGTAACAAGTGCCTCGATGGCGCGCTTTCCCGGCAAGAGCCTTGCGGCGTCTGGGGCGGTCAATTGATTGAAGATGGTGTCATCATCGAACGTAAGCGTCGCGCTGGTCGTCCACCACGTCAGGTGATCGCAGCCGCTCGAATGGTCGAGAGCGTTAACGGTCGTTAAAGCTGCAGCCGCAATGAGGATGGCGAGCAATCACAACCTCGTGCGGTGTTGATAGGGATTGGTAATCACAGATGGTTACCTTCCCTGTCACAGCACACACCTCTTCGCGCGTTAAGCAATCGCAGAAAGAGAGCGCAAGAGAAGCTGCAATTGCTGCAACATAGTGAGCTGCAATAACGGGATAACCATCGGATGTAGTGGCAAGTGATGAAGGCAGAGTCGGTGCCGGAGCAGCGCCGTGGTGGCCTTGACGAGACATATGGGCGCAACGAATGCAGGGAGTTTTTCCAGGAATCACGAGCGGTCCAATCTCTGCAACATCGGCTATAGGCGTTGGAATATGAAGAAATGGTTGGCCGCTTGCCATCCACTGCACATACTTCTCTGGATCCATATCACCACAATGAATAACTAGATCAGGCGTTGAAAGCTCATCAAGATAGGAAAACTCTTTATCTATAGGAAAGAGCGCTAAATCTTGGCGGTGCGCTTCGCGCTCTTTGATGAGTGGCGCACCGATATCTTTTGGTGCAATTCCAGCAAGTGAAATATCTAAATCAGAGATTCGTGCACTGGCTACTGTTTTTGCACAATAGCGAACCTGGGTAACGCCACTTGCTAAGAGAAGTGAGTAGAGAAGAGTTGCTACTCTATTAACTCCAGCGATTTCAATCAGATAGTTTTGGCGAGCGCTCAATACCTTGACGCCAGTATCGGTCACTCCATCAATCCATGTCGTCTGCGTCAGTTCAGCTGCAACGCGCGTACGTAATTGTTGGAAGGCGGCATCGCGCCCAGTCGCGCTTGCGTCATAACGTTTGGTCAGCGTTAAGGCGCTCTCGCTGGTATCGATCAACTGCAGAGCCGAGAGTTCATTGAGCAGAGGTGAGTCAGGCTGCGCCGTAAGAAAGTTCGGCCCACTGAGCAGCTGAAGTTGCTGCCTCTCTTCTGGGGTGTAGATGCGAACTGCTCGCTTGAGAGTTCCGCAGAAATATTCATCTGGAGTTGTTGAGGCAAAGAGGGATACGCCGCGCTTCAGTCTTTTCATAGCGCGAGATGATGCAGCGTGATTGCCAGCGCGCAGCTACAAGTTGCGCAAAGGTGTGGCTAACGATCTCGGATTGCTACTGAGCGCAGGTGCCTGTGCGCGCTATGCGGGAAAAGAAAAAACCCCCGCTTGCGCGAGGGCTTCTTCTACGTCTGTGACGTTTGTAATACTGCGAATTATTGAGCTTTGCCGAGGATGCGATTTACCTTGGTTCCGCAGACTGGGCAGATGCCCTGTGCCATGCGACGACCAGAGTCGGAGACCTTTACAGTTCCCTCAAAATCACGCTTCTCTTTGCACTTAACGCAGTAAGCGTCACCCTTGTATGTCTCTGCCATTTTTTCCTCCGTTCGACACACGGGCTTGGGCTCATGTGTTCTACCTATAACGATACCCCTGCGCACGCTCAAAATCCCGAATCTACGCACGGATTGTGGCTATAACTTCTCCAGTTCTACCGGGGCTAATAGCGCTCTCTCGGCCGCCTCATAGCCATCGAGGTAGGCGCTGGCCAGCTCTGACTCCTCAAATCGAGCCAGGGTTTCAGTAAAGGCTTCGCCATGGTCGAAGTGGCGCAAGTGGATAGCCTCATGGAAAAGGACGTAATCAAGGGCGTATTCAGGGGCTAATTTGAGGCGATCAGAGATCCGGATGGTCAGATCTGCGCTGGTACAGGAGCCCCAGCGCTCGCGCATCGCCCGCCAAGTCACCGAAACGGGGCGTTCGGTGATTTCAGGTGCGAGCTCAGTCAGCAGAGAGTCGATTCTGGCCATCAAATCTGCCTCTCCTGGGGTCTTGGCCGCCTCTTGGCTACGGATTTTGGCGATCATCTCAGGGACTATCGCGCGTTCATCGGCCTTAGTCATACGTGCAGGAATAGAGATGACTATCCGTCCACCTTGTCGGTATGCCGAGATGCTCTTCTTGCGACGAGTAGAGCGAATAACCAGAATCTCACCCTCTTCAATTCCAGGGAGTGTGACATCTTCAAACTCTCGACTTGTCATTGAGGAAATGTAATCGAATTACAGAAAAAAACTGGAGAGATTCACATTTCTTGACAGAAAAAAATTTCTGTGTCTGACCGATTCTTATTTGATTCTCATTAGAAATCGTCGTACTTTGCGCTTACGAAGTCCTCGGATAACCGTTTGATATCAGCAAGGGGAAGGCTGATATCGAAATGTGCGCCCGGGGACTTCGCTTTTCTTTATCCAGATAAATGCGGCGTTAGAGAAGGCCGCTCAAGTCATCTGGGACTTGGGTCGAAGATAAAAATGCAACTGGATCGAGAAGTTCATCTGCACTTGGCAGAATTCCACTCCATAAGGCATCGCGAGATGCCACATCTTTTGTTTCGCGAACTTTCTGCCAGAAGGCGCTCGCCTCTCTCATCAATTTTGGTGAAACTTCTAGACCTAAAAGTGATTTAAAGAGTTGTTGTGCAGGTGCATTAGTTGCGCGTTGGCGACGATACATCTCACGTAACTGTGTGATTGCAGGAAGTCTGTCACCAGCTGCAAATGTTGTTACATCATCTGCCCAACCATCGACGAGTGCGAGGGCTGTCTCTAACTTCGATAGCGCAGCTCTCTGTTCTGGAGTTTCTTCAGGTGTAAAAATTCCATTGTTAAGTGCGATGCTAAATGAATTTTCGCCAGATTCTGGGTTGATCTGCGAAGGATCAAAGTTCTGCATCGCCTCTTCCGCTTGGCGTTGAATCGCTTCCATATCGATGCGAATACCGCGGCCATAATCAACAATTGCACTTCTCATATAGGAAACGATCCATGGGTTATGGGCAAATAAGCGCGCTATTGCTGCTTCTCGTAGGGCATGGAAGAGGTAGACTTCAGTCTTTGGAATTTCAAGGTCTGCGCTCCACTTTTCAATGTTTTCAGGAATCAAGATTGGTCGAGCCGGATCGAGCAGCGGCAAGGCGACATCATGTGCACCAGTTGCGTTGGCGCTGATTGCGCCAATTGCTTGACCTAACTGGGTTGCAATAAGTGAACCGATAAAGCTACGGAGCAGCCCAGCAATAGCGCCCATCGAGCCCGCGAGCGCATCTGCTCCGCCTTCAACGCCTAAGTTTTCACCTTGGCCAGCAACAGCTTGATCGAGCAGGCTGGAGATAGCCGAAGCTAAACCGGTTGCTAGCGGCTCCATCGTCGCCTGCCAGCCGGGGAGAGTTTCATCTACCCAATCAAGTCGGCTGAGCGAGGTATGCGCTGAGCCGATTGCTGTTGCTGGAAAGACTGTTGCTTCATTTAGCCAGAGCTCTGCAATTTCAAGGGCATTGTTAACGACGGTGACATCTTTAGTGCCGAGAGGCTGCGAACCTTGGGCTTGGACAAATTTCTTTGCAGTATCGCGAACGGTTGCAATCGGAAGAGCTTCTTGTTGCCCTTTGGCACCGGGTGCAAAATTTGCAAAGGGATTGATAAATCCAGCCGGATTAATTCCTAGCTCTTGAAATTGTCTCTGAATCTGCTCTTGCATCTGGCGCATCATCGCTTCGAAATCATTGGGTTTTTGATTTTCTTCATCGTTATTGTCGGGAGTAAATCCAAATGGTGACATCAACGACTCCCTTTACTCTGCGACAAGTGCTCAACTAGCCTTGAAATTCTATCTGTGGGTTGTAACGCCGGCAGGGCTAAAAAACTTCCCGATGAGCCTGCGCCCCTGATGGCGGATAGGATGGCGGCGTGATCTCATCCCTTGCTGGAAGCAGCGCATTTGCAGCCCTTATCTGGTGGGTGGTTCCTATCGGCGGGCTCCTCGGTGGCCTGGGATATGTGGTTTGGGTTTCTAAATTTAAGAGCAAGTTTGAGACCGAGACATCACGATCTGTCGGTCAATTCCAACGCTTCCAAGATTCTTTTCGCCAAGATGCTCCGCCACAAGAGAACCTCTCCTCTGAGGATGGCGCTGCCTCACCTGAAAAACTGTAGTTAGTAACGGAAAAAGTTACGATGCGATTCTCCCGCACCCCCTTGCTTGTGAGAGCGCTCTTCTTCTTTGTCATCGCCCTTCCTCTTGCAACGCCCGTTAACTTTGTCGTCATTCAACCCGGAGAAGGCGCCCCACTCTTTCCTAAGATTCTGCAACTAAATAAGGGCTTTGCAGAGAAGATAGATACTTACAAGCCTGATGGGCAGATGTACTTACTATCTATCTGGGTTTCCAATCCTGATGCCAAAGTACTTGGCGCTGAGATTGTGCAATGTTGGGTGCGCTCTGATTGCACAGTGATTCCTCGCTCTGCTGTTTATCAGAAGGGCACAAATACCAAGGCGGAAGTTAAGAAAGCTACCGCTGAGATGAAGGTTTCCCAGAACACCGCAGTTGCTGCAACGAAATCACTTCTGCAAAAGAAGTTTCCGGAAGTCGATACATCAGAGTTAGTTGATGGCGCACTCAATATCTCGTTGAAAAATACCGGAGGACCAAGTGGAGGGCTGATCTTTGCTCTCGGTCTCGCCGAATTACTGACACCGGCAGATTTACTGCAAGGAAGAAAGATTGCAGCATCAGGAACTATTACCGCGGATGGAAAAATTGGCCCCATCGGTGGCATCACTGAAAAAATCATCGCGGCAAAGCGGGTAGGTGCCACTGTGCTCTTTGCAGCCCGCGAGAATTGCGAAGATCTACCTACTGATGTGAGCGGCATCTCTGTAGTCGCCGTCTCCACCTTAGAAGAGGCGCTGGAGTACCTCCAAAAGCCAGCAGACTCGAGTTTTCGAGGGGTAATTGGTTGCACTAACCTAAGTGCATGAATAGAAATAGATCACCGCTCATCATTACAGCTGCAATCATCTTTGGTGTTGGCGCGGCCCTGGCTTACTTCAGTGGTTTCTACATCGACTGGCTCTGGTTTAAATCAGTTGGATTCACAGATGTCTGGTCGACTGTACTGCTCACCAAAGCTCAACTATTTCTTATTGTAGGTCTTCTCACTTCAGCAATTATTTCCAGCAATATTTATATCGCCTATAAGCGCCGCCCACTCTATGTTCCAACCAGTATTGAGGTAAACGGAGTCGAGCGTTTGCGCGCCCAGATTGAGCCAATTCGTCGCTGGGTATTCCTTGGCATCACCGCAGCTCTTATCTACTTCGCTGGTTCATCTGGCATGGTTTTTTGGCAGCAATGGTTACTCTTTAGAAATTCAACATCTTTCGGCGTGAAGGATCCTCAATTTGGTCTTGATGTATCTTTCTTCGCCTTCAAGTTGCCTTTGTATCAAGCGCTTATTGGCTGGGCAATTTCAACGCTGATTTTGGCAGCCCTAGCAACTGCATTTGTGCACTACATGTACGGCGGAATCCGCACTCAGGTTGAGACCGAACGCACCACCGTCGCAGCACGTGTGCAGATTTCAGTCTTGCTCGGCCTTGTAGTTCTTCTCAAGGCAGTGGCATATTGGTTTGATCGTTATGCACTAGCGCTCAAGGAAGGCCGCTTGATTACAGGTCTTACCTACTCTGATGTCAACGCACTTCTTCCAGCAAAGGCCATTCTCTCGGCTATCGCAGTTGTCTGCGCCCTGCTCTTCTTTGCAAATATCATTCGCCGCTCATGGTTGTTGCCAGCAGCCGGTACCGCACTTCTTGCTATTTCCTCAGTTCTCATTGCAGGTATTTACCCTGGAGCTATTCAGCAATTCCAGGTAAAGCCATCAGAATCCTCAAAGGAAGCGCCTTACATCCAGCGTAATATTGATGCGACCCGTGCGGCATATGACCTTAATGGAGTTGATTTCAAAGATTACAACGCAACGATTTCAACTACTGCAGGCCAGCTGGCAAAGGATGCCGCCACAATTGGAAATATTCGTTTGATGGATCCAAATGTTCTCTCAGCGACCTTCCGTCAATTGCAGCAAATCAAGCCTTACTACGCCTTCCCAGAATCACTCGATATTGATCGCTACACAGTAAATGGCGTTTCACGAGATGCGGTTGTTGCAGTGCGTGAACTTAATATCGAAGGTAATCCAAGTCGTAACTGGATCAACGACCACCTTGTCTATACACACGGATTTGGATTTGTTGCAGCATATGGCAATACAGTTGATGCAGACGGAAAGCCAAACTTCCTTGTAGGAGATCTGCCACCAACGCAAAATCTTGGCGAATTCCAGCCGCGTATTTATTTTGGTGAGAATGTTCCTAACTACTCAATTATTGGCGGAAAGTCAGATTCACCGGTTGAGTTTGACTATCCAGATGATTCATCGGCTAATGGACAGAAGAACTATACCTACACAGGTAAAGGTGGAGTACCAGTCGGAAGCCTTCTTAATAAGTTGCTCTTTGCGATTCGTTACGGTGAACAGCGCATCATTCTCTCTAATTTGATTAACTCAGAGTCAAAGATTCTCTTTAATCGCGAACCTCGTGAACGTGTCGCTAAAGTTGCGCCATGGTTGAGCCTTGATGGCGATCCATATCCCGCAATAGTTGATGGCAAAATCAAGTGGATTATCGATGGCTACACAACAAGTGCTGGCTATCCATATGCACGTTCAACGTCACTGACAGAGGCAACTCAAGATGCTCTCACCACGACAGCCTCAGCGATCAGAGTTCAATCAAATAGCGATGTGAACTACATTCGTAACTCTGTGAAAGCCACAGTTGATGCCTATGACGGAACCGTGACTTTGTATCAGTGGGATGAGAAGGATCCAGTTCTCAAGACATGGATGAAGGCTTTCCCTAACACGGTAACGCCGAAATCAAAGATGTCTAAGCAACTGCTCGAGCATGTTCGCTACCCAGAAGATATGTTCCGTATCCAGCGCGATATTTTGAGCTCGTACCATGTTGATTCTGCAGCTGCGTTCTACGGTGGACAGGACTTCTGGCGCGTGCCTCGTGACCCATCAACATTTGGCGCTAATGCAGGTTCACAGCCTCCGTACTACATGACTCTTCAGATGCCAGGAGCTGAGAAGCCATCATTCTCGCTAACAACTCCATTTGTTCCTCGTGGTGGTCGTGAGAACCTCTCAGCCTTCGCTGCAGTGAATTCAAATGCAGGCCCTGATTACGGAAAAATTACAGTGCTACAACTTCCACGTAGTACAAATATTGCAGGTCCATCGCAAGTAGCTTCAAACTTTGAAGCAAAACCAGATGTTGCAAATACTCTTTCATTGTTGCGCCAAGGTGGCGCGGATGTAGTTTTGGGCAACTTGTTAACGCTTCCAGTTGGAAATGGTCTGCTGTATGTACAACCGGTTTACGTCAGAGCAACTTCGAATGCTGCTGCGTATCCACTGTTACAGAAAGTATTGGTCTCCTTCGGTGATGTCATCGGATTTGATAGTTCACTCAAGGGCGCACTAGATCAAGTCTTTGGTGGAAATTCAGGAACTGCTTCTGGCACTCCAGGTGCATCAGGATCAACCACAACAAATCAATCTGCAGATCTTGCAACTGCGCTCCAAAACGCACGACAAGCAATTGCAGATGGACAGACTGCACTTGCAAAGGGAGATTTTGCAGCTTTTGGTCGAGCACAAGATCGACTTAAGGCAGCGATTGCAGCAGCAATCTCTGCACAATCTCGCGCAAAGTAGTTGTTCTTAGCAACAACTCTTTACCTTTGATAGCCGATTTGGTGAACTCGTCACCGCTCGCCTACACTTGCGACAACCGACGCGGGGTGGAGCAGCTCGGTAGCTCGCTGGGCTCATAACCCAGAGGTCGTAGGTTCAAATCCTGCCCCCGCTACAAAGTATCCTCTCGCTGTGGCTACAGCAACCAAGATCAGCAAGCGCGCAGGTTATGCGCTCCATGTGATGACTGCCAGCGGCGCAGTCGCTGGCTTGTTGGCTCTCCAGGCCGTTATCGATAACAACATCCGTGGCGCTCTTATCTGGCTTGTCGTCTGCCAAGTTCTCGATGGTTTAGATGGACCAATCGCGCGCAAGATTGATGTGGTTATCCATGCACCGCGCGTTGATGGATTTATTCTGGATCTGATTGTTGATTACCTGACCTGCGTTGTAGTTCCCGTAGCGCTATTGGTGCGTTTAGAGCTTCTACCGAGCGAATTCCAAACTCTCATTGCAGGGCTCATTCTCTTGATGTCAGCGCTCTGGTTTGCGCGCACCGATATCGAAACTGAAGATCATTGGTTTAACGGTTTTCCAGCTGTCTGGAACCTAGCGGTACCCACCTTCTTGGTATTGGATCTCTCTGAGAACGTTGTTGCAATTACTTCATTGATTCTCTGCTTCTCACAGCTGACTAATCTCAAGTTCCCGCATTTGGTACGCGTGCGCATGTTGCGAAAGATTACCCTTCCTATTGGAGTGGCCTATCTAGTCAATCTCTTCTATCTTTCCTGGACATATTCAAATGAAACTGGAATTCATCGCCAGCCAATCTCTGAAGCAATCATGATCATATTTCCGGCATACATCGCCGTCATTGCAATTGTCCGCTCACTTAAGGGCGGCGAATCAGATGATGTTAACGAATACGAAGAGAGTTAGTAACAACGAGCAAGCTGCTGAGCGCCATTGCGGCCGCTGCATACATAGGGCTCATTAATCCGATTGCTGCAATCGGAATTCCAATTGCGTTATAGGCAAATGCCCATCCAAGATTTACCTTGATTGTCTTGAGCGTGGTCTTAGCCAAATTTAGTGCGTCAATAATCGCCATCAATTGCGGGCGCATCACAGTGATATCAGCAGTTGAAATTGCAGTATCTGTGCCAGTTCCCATCGCTAAGCTGAGATTAGACTGTGCAAGAGCGGCGGCATCGTTGACGCCATCACCAATCATCGCCACCTTCTTACCGGCGCTTTGCAAGGCTGAAATCTTGGCTAATTTATCTTCTGGTGAAGCTGCAGCTATAACGTTTTCACGCTTAATGCCGACGCTCGATGCGACAACCGCAGCGCTTTCGGCGTTATCGCCTGTGACCAACCAGCTCTCAATACCTCGCACCTGTAGCTCTGAAATTGTCAGGGCTGCATCAGCCTTGATGGAATCTGATGCAGCAAAGGTCGCAATAGCAACTCCATCCCATGCAAGTACTGCAATAGCGCGTGAGTGGGCATGGGCATCGGAGACAGCTGCAGCAATCTGCGCATCAAACGCCACGGTGCTATGCGCGATAGATTCAGGAGAACCGATAATGACAACAGGAGATTTACCTTCGATATTGACGCGTCCTGCTATTCCGATTCCAGGTGTTTGAGTTAGCTCAGTAACGGGAAGTTGTTCTGCTCCGCGACTAATGCAATAGGAGGCAATTGCCTGTGCCAACGGATGATCGCTCTGACTTTCAAGGGCAAGGGCCGACGACAAGATATTTCGTTCAGTGAGGTGCTGCGCAAAGGATGCACCCAATACTTTATGCGCTGACGCAGGTATGACCGCATCGTGCACCTTCATTACTCCATCGGTGAGAGTTCCGGTCTTATCGAAGATTGCAACGTCAATCTGGCGTGATGCCTCTAAGACTCGTGGCTGGCGAATAATAATTCCGCGGAGCGCACCGCGTCCAGAGGCGACAAGGAGCGCGACTGGAGTTGCTAAACCAAGCGCACATGGGCAAGCGATAACGAGGACAGTAATTGCAGTAGAAATTGAAAAAGTAAGATTCTTGTCAGCAAGATAGAACCAGTAAGCAAAGGTAGCAATTGCAAGGATGGTAACGACTGGAACGAAGATCGCAGCAATTTTATCTGCCAGCGCTTGAATAGGCGCCTTACTGCCTTGGGCAGTAACCACCATAGAAGTAATGCGCGCAAGTTCAGTATCGCTACCTATACGAGTGGCGCGCACAATCAAACGGCCATTGTTATTTAGTGCAGAACCAATCACATTCATTCCAGGGGATACTTCAACCGGTACAGATTCACCGGTCATCATCGAATTATTTACAGAGCTCGTACCTGAAATAACGATTCCATCCGTTGCAATTCGCGCACCTGGCTTGACGATAAATTCATCGCCCACCTGCAGATGAGAGATTGGAATCAATACTTCAGTTCCGTTACGTAAGACTGAAACTTCTTTTTCGCCGAGTGCAAGCAAGGTTGATAGCGCGCTACTTGCGCTGCGCTTGGCGCGAGATTCGAGGTAACGCCCCAGGATGACAAAGAGCAGGACTCCGGCAGCAACTTCGGTATAGACATCGCCCACGTTGTTATAGGTGGCATAGATAGACCAGGTGTAGGCGCTGAGTGAACCTAATGAGATCAAAGTGTCCATCGTGGGATGGAAAGCGTTTCTTATCGCTGCGCGATGGATTGGGAAGGCGACAAAGAGAATAAGTGGCGCGGTAAGAACAATAACGAGCCATGATGCAAAGAGGTGATCTGCATGCGGTGGTAACGCAATCTCGTACTGAGTAAAGAGATCAATGAGCCAATCGTTTATGGGCTGATGCCAGCTCATCACCATTGAGATTGCAATGGCAGGAATAGCAAAGACTGCTGCAAAGAAGAGCGCACGCGCTGCACCTTTGCGGTGAAGTGCTGGATCGGCTTGATCTGTCAGCAGCGTTGCTGAATACCCAGCTGATTTAATCCCTTTAATTATCTGGTCTGCAGAGACATCTGCTGGGGCCAGAATATGCACCGTCTCTGATGCAAAGTTAACGGAAGCCTTTACTCCAGGAATTTCATTGAGCGCGCGCTCAATTGTGTTCACGCAGGAAGAACAGGTCATTCCCGAGACAGCATATGTCTGTGCGATAAGTGGTTGCATCGTCATCCCTGTGGCTTCAGCGCTGTGACGACATAGTCATGGAGAACGCCATTAGTGGAAAGGCCATTGCCACCGAGTGAACCATCGATGCCATCGAGGTTGGAAAAACGCCCGCCTGCCTCACGGACAATAATGTCGAGAGCTGCCATATCCCAGAGGGCAAGAGAAGGTTCGACTGCGATATCGACTGCGCCCTCTGCCACCAACATATGGGACCAGAAGTCACCATGTGCACGGGTGCGCCAGGCTTGATCGAGAAGTGCGCGGAAAGGCTCAAGTCGCTCGCCCCATCCTTGAAAGTCAGAGTGCGAAATAGATGCATCTTCTATCTTTGAAATGGCAGATACAGAAATCTTTCGCGGAGTTGAGTGCGCATCAGATTCTTTATTGACGATGACAAAGGCGCCGCCACCTTCGTGGGCATACCAACGACGAAAGAGCGCAGGAGCGCTGACAACGCCCACAACAACTTTTTCAGATCCATCGCCGCTCTTCTCCATTAAGGCGATGAGGGTTGCCCACGTTGGAACTCCGCGGAGAAAGTTCTTTGTGCCATCGATTGGATCAATGACCCAGTAACGGCTCTTTTCCAGACCAATATTCCCAAACTCTTCGCCGACGATTCCATCATCAGGGCGGTTTGCATGCAAGAGTGCGCGGATTGCATCTTCTGCAGATCTATCTGCATCTGTTACGGGGGTGTTATCTGGTTTGGTTGTTACCGTGAGATCTATTGCTTGGTAGCGCGAGAGCGTGATGGCATCGGCCGCATCAGCTAATCGGTGTGCGAGTGCGAGATCTTCACCGCGACTTGTACCCATATGGCCAGTCTAACGCTCCTCATCGGAAGGCGCGACTTCAAGAAGTGAGCGCAGACTTGTGACTCTATTGAAACGTTCGCTTTTGGCTGCTGCATCAGATTCAATCCACGCGTTAAGGGCGCAGCTGGCTTCGCTATGAGAGCAGTTGGGCATGCAGCTTTGCGTTACTTGATAAATCTCAGGGAAGGATTCAATGATGCGATCTTTATTGAGATGCGAGAGACCAAATGCGCGGATTCCCGGCGTATCAATAATCCACCCGCCACCTGCAAGTGGGAGCGCTATCGCACTTGATGAAGTGTGACGTCCGCGTCCTGTGACATCGTTGACATCGCCAGTTGCTCGAGCAGCGCTATCAACCAAGTCATTGATAAGAGTTGATTTACCCACGCCCGAGTGGCCGACAAGAACTGAAATCTTGTCATGGAGAATGTCTCGTATTGCAGCAATCTCTTCTGCGCGCGAGCTAAGTTTGGAAGAAGTTGTAATGATTTCAACACCCAGGGCGCGGTATTCGCTAAAGAAATCAGGAATAGGAGCAAGATCTACTTTAGTTACCAGAATGATTGGCGCAATAGATTCGTGGAATGCGCTTACCAAGAATCGATCAATAAGGCCTCTGCGTGGCTCTGGGTTTGTTGAGGCGACAACAATCATCAATTGGTCGATATTGGCAACAATTGTCCTTTCCACACGAGCTGCGTCATCGACGGTACGACTTAAAGTGTTGGTTCGTTCATTGACAGCAACGATGCGTGCCAAGGTTCCTTCAGTACCGCTGCGATCTCCAACTATTTCAACCAAGTCACCTACGACAACAGATTTAGGTCCGAGCTCGCGCGCCTTCATGGCAGTTATTACTGTTCCATCTTCTGTCACGCAAGTGGTGCGACCACGATCGACTGTCGTAACGAAGGCGGTAACGGAATCTGAGTGAGTGGGGCGATCTTTACTGCGTCTGCGCGTAGTGCGAGAAGGGCGAATGCGAGCATCCGATTCGTCGTATTCGCGTGGACTCATATAACCAAGCTATTCCAAAGACCTGGGAAATCAGGGAGAGTCTTGCGAGTTGTCGCCACATTCTCTACTTCGATTCCTGGCGTTACCAACCCGATAACCGCACCAGCTGTTGCTAAGCGGTGATCTTCATAGGTGTGGAATACACCTGCGTGTAGCCGCGCTGGAGTTATATGGAGCGCTGTCTCTTCCTCGACCACGTTTCCACCGAGTGAGTTGATTTCACGAGTAAGAGCTGCCAAGCGATCTGTTTCATGTAAGCGTAGATGGCCAATTCCACGAAGATGTGAAGGCGAGTCAGCTAGCGCTGCAAGAGCTGCAATCGATGGAGTGAGTTCACCGACATCATGTAAATCAATATCAATTCCGTGAATTGAATTACCGCCGGTGAGTGTGAGTCCGTCATCGTTTAACTCAAGGGTGGCGCCCATTTGGGTCAAGATGTCGCGCAATTGATCACCAGGTTGCGTTGTTGCACGTGGCCAATCCGAGATTGTGATGCTGCCGCCGCAGACCATGGCAATTGATAAGAATGGAGATGCATTTGAAAGATCAGGTTCAATCACTAAATCTTTTCCGTGGAGCGCACCTGCCTTAACGCTCCAGGTTTGAGCTGCCGGATCGACTGTGACATCAGCGCCAAAATCACGGAGCATTGCAACAGTCATCTCAATGTGTGGCATCGATGGCAGAGATCCGCCGCGATGGGTAACAGTTATTCCTTCTTCCATACTTGGTGCAACAAGAAGCAGGGCAGATAAGAATTGGCTCGATGCGCTGGCATCGATAGTGAGCGCACCGCCCTTAACTTTTCCGCGCGCCTTGATCACCATCGGCAAGCTGTAGCGACCACCATGATCAATTTCGATTCCAAGTTCTTCCAGCGCCTTAATTACTGGGCCAAGTGGACGCTCGTAAGACCTGGGATCTCCATCGAAGGAGATATCTCCTTGTGCAAGAGCTGCAAGTGGTGGAAGAAATCTCATTACTGTTCCGGCATTTCCTACATCAACTCGTGCGGGGCCACGAAGTGGCGCGGGAGTTATCTGCCACGCGTCGTCGCTGCCAGTAATTGAAATTCCAAGTGCCGATAGTCCGGCAGACATCAGTTCAGAATCTCGCGAGATAAGTGGTTTGCGAATAGTGGAGGGTGTTGTTGCAAGAGAGGCCAAGATCAGTGCACGATTTGTGACAGATTTTGAGCCAGGGATTGTCACTTGTGCGTGCACAGGTGTGCGCCCACGAAAGGGTGCAGGCCAGTGCGCATCGCTCATACGCTCAGTCTATCTCGCTCTTCATGTAGTTAGGATTCGAGTATGTGCGGCCGATATGCGCAAACTTTAGGCGCTGAAGAGATTGTTCAATCCTTCGCTTTGGATGGTTCGACTCTAGATCAATCGCTGCCGCTCAATTGGAATATCGCCCCCACAAATGAGATTTACATTATTAGAAATGAATCAGGCTCAAGAATTCTCGATAGCGCATCATGGGGAATCATCGCTCCGTGGCAGAAAACCATGGCAGATGCACGCGCATCTCAATCACATGCAATCAATGCGCGCAGTGAATCAATCCACGAGAAGCCAACGTTTCGTCACGCCTTTAGAACTTCACGCTGTTTGATTCCGGCAACTGGTTATTACGAATGGGCGACTTCGCTCGGCAAGTATGCGCCCAAGCAACCGTTCTACATCAGACGAGTTGATCAACGTCAACTTTCTATCGCGGGTATTTGGAGTAGTTGGCAGAGCGAAAAGGGGCAGGTGATTCAGAGCGCTGCCATCATTACGCGAGAAGCGGTAGGTGAGTTAGCGACAATTCACAGTCGAATGCCAGTTTTTATGCCGGAGGAGAGATGGAGCGATTGGTTAGATCCAGAAGGTCGAGATATCAATCGCCTTATTAAGTTGATGGTCAATGAAGACCCCGCTGCTGGAGTAGTACCCGTGCCAGTGTCATCTCGAGTTAATCTCGTTGCCAACAACGGTCCTGAACTGATTGCTCCGATTGAGCTCGGAGCGCCAGAAACCCTCTTTTAGATATACGCTATCGACGATGACATCCAAGGATCTAGTTCTCGAGAGCGCCGCCGATCGCACCACTCGGTTCGAGCGCGATGCTCTTGTGTTCACTAACCAGCTATATGCAGCTGCGCTGCGTTATACAAAGAATCCTGAAGATGCACGAGATTTAGTTCAAGATACCTACCTCAAAGCTTTTGCCTCATTTCACCAATTTGAGGAAGGCACAAATCTGCGCGCCTGGCTCTATCGCGTATTAACAACAACATTTATCAATACCTACCGCAAAGGTCAGCGCCAACCTCAAATTTCTAATAATGAGTTGGAAGATTGGCAGGTTGCCGAAGCACAATCACATACAAGTGATCAAGGTAAATCTGCTGAGATGCAGGCTCTTGAAAACCTTCCTGATAGCGATATCAAACGCGCGTTGCAAGAGATTCCTGAAGAGTTTCGCATCGTCGTCTATCTCGCCGATGTTGAAGGATTTTCCTATAAAGAGATTGCAGAGATTGTTGGTTCACCTGCTGGAACGGTGATGTCTCGTCTGCATCGCGGACGTAAGCAGTTGCGCGAGAAGCTTGCTGACTATGCCAAAGAACTCGGCTACACGGTTGGAGGTGACAAGTGAGCTACATCGAGATTAAGTGCGGCGATGTCTTGGCATCTGTCATCTTCATTATTGAAGGAGAACTGCAAGAGATTCCACAAGCGGAGGCAATTTCCAGCCACCTTATTACTTGTGGACCATGTGCTGCAGAGATTGAGCATGAGCGCGCGATGCAGCAGATGTTGCAAGATGTCTTAAAGCGAAGCTGCGATGAGCAAGCTCCAGATGATTTACATCAGAGTATTCATAGCCAACTACGTGCGCAGATGGCTGGCGCCGGCACCACTGAAGTGGTTACTCAGTTCAGCATGACTGAGATTTCCATTGAGATTGATGAGTTTGGCAATGTCGAGCATCGCGAGATTCAAATCGAGCAGACACATATCCAGCACTTTATTGAGGACGAGAAGTAACCTTCCAAATATGAGACCCGCAGATGAAGTCCTTGGGGCAGTTGGCTTCTCTGTCTTAGCTGTCCGCCCTGGAGATACTTGCGTCACGATGGGCGTCTCTGATTTACCTGTCGTTGCACCATCTATCTATCTCTCATTAATGGAGAGCGCATGCGTAGCTGCTCTCTCTGAGTATCTCGATGCTGGCGAAACTACCTTTCTTACACACTCAAGCCTTGAGATCGTAGGTTCTGCAACAAGTGGAGTAGAGATACGAGCAAATGCCCGCGTGATTAACATTGAAGGCAGAGAGTTGACCTTTGAATGTGAAGTTTATGATGGAGAGCGACACTTAGCTCAGGCAGAAATAACAAGGGCGACAGTTGAGCGATTATCTTTCCTCGCTCGCACTGCCGCCCAATCGTTAATTAACGAATAGCAACTGATTTCTAACTTAGGCCTTCTTGGTCTCCCAGAAGATTGCTGCAATCTCATCGATCTTTGCAATTAGCGAATCTGCAACTGCAACATCTTGAGTTCCCTTTGTACCTGCAGCGCCAGCAAGCTTTGTCGCTTCATTAAAGAGTGAGTGCAGTTGTGGGTACTTCTCGAAGTGAGGTGCCTTAAAGTAGTCAGTCCAGAGAACCCAGAGGTGCTCTTTGACTTGGTGTGAGCGCTCTTCCTTAATTGCAACAGAACGTGAGCGGAAATCTGCATCTGGGTTAGCTGCATACTTTTCCATGCAAGCCTTTACAGAGAGCGCTTCAATCTTTGCTTGTGCTGGGTCATAGACACCGCAAGGAAGATCGCAATGTGCGTGAACAGTAATTTTTGGTGTGAATATATTTCTCATGAGAGCGAGACTACTGCAGGTCTCACTAGAATTCGACTTATGGCGAAGTACGCAACCATGGTCGTAGAAGGTGACTCAATGGCGCCCACCTACAACGCTGGTGATTGGTTGATGGGTCGCTGGGCTACGTACAAGCTCTCGGGGGCACATCGCATCAAGGTTGGCAACGTCATCGTCATCGAACGCGAAGAACAGCCGGGTATTTTCTATGTGAAGCGAGTTACGCAGACGCGCACATCTGGTGGTCATATGCCAACGATCTATGTCAGCAGCGATAACCCAGCAGGAACGGATTCCAGGCAGTGGGGATGGCTTCCAATTACTAGCGTGCGAGCAAAGATTTTATTTAGAGCAAGGCGCGCTTAAAGGCTAGCTAACTTCTCTTTCACAGCGATCACAGATGGATTTGTCAGCGCTTGACCATCAGAGAACAAGAGAGTGGGAACAACGCGATTTCCACCATTTACCTTTTCAACAAAATTTGCGTAATTCAACTCTTGCTCAACATTGATTTCGCGGAAAGTGATTCCATGTTCATCAAGCTGGCTCTTAAGCCGCTTGCAATATCCGCACCAATCAGTACTGAACATGACGAACTCTTTGCCAGTTAGACCAAGTGCTTGAACTTCAGTGCTCATTTGGAAACCTTCATCGAGTAAAGGCTTCGACTAGCAACGCCTTTGCCTCATCCTCGTGCAAGTGATGATTTCCAGTTGCAGGCGATGCCGCAGCGCGACGAGAGATGCGACGCAATACGCGATTATCAACAGCGGTTCCACCAATTGCTTGGGTTGTGCTGAGAGCAATATGTGGCCATGGACCTTGGTTTGCTGGTTCATCCTGAACCCAGAGCAAGTTAGCGTTTGGATGCTTCTTCGCTTCAACTTCCATCTGTGCAACAGGAAGTGGATAGAGGCGCTCCACACGAACAATGGCGGTGCTGCTGTCATTTAAACGTGCCCGCTCTGCAACGAGGTCGTGATAAATCTTTCCAGAGCAGAAGATCAAACGGGTGGCGTTCTGAACCTCGTGGTCACCGATTACTGGCAAGAATGTTCCAGAGGTGAAGTCGCTGATTGATGATGCTGCTGCTTTTAAGCGCAACATAGATTTTGGTGTGAAGACAACCATTGGACGACGCTTTGGATTTGCAGCATGGAAGCGGAGCAAGTGGAAGTAGGAAGCTGGAGTTGAAGGCTGGGCCACAGTCATATTCTTTTCGGCACAGAGAGCTAAGAATCTTTCAATACGTGCGGATGAGTGATCTGGGCCTTGTCCTTCATAGCCGTGTGGAAGTAAGAGGACAACGGATGAACGCTCGCCCCACTTCTGTAGAGCAGAGGAGACGAATTCATCGATGATTGTCTGGGCGCCGTTAGCAAAGTCGCCGAACTGACCTTCCCAGAGTACGAGCGCTTCTGCGCGCGCAACGGAGTAACCGTATTCAAAGCCCATTGCTGCATATTCACTCAAGAGTGAATCAACAACGAAGAATTGGTTGGCATCAGAGATAAGTGAGCGAAGGGGAGTCCACTCGCTGCCATTTTCCTTATCGATAATGACTGCGTGGCGATTAGAGAATGTGCCGCGACGTGAATCCTGTCCGGCTAAACGAATTGGGCGACCTTCTTTGAGAAGCGAGCCGAATGCCAACATTTCGCCCGTTGACCAATCGATAGTTGCATCATTGATTGATTCGGCGCGCTTTTGTAGCTGTGGAAGTAACTTAGGGTGGACGTTAAATCCTTCTGGTATCGCCACTTGGGTTGCGGCGATTTCGCGGATGAGTTGTTCTGAAATGAAGGTAGGAACATCTTCAGCGTTAGGAACAGCAGGTGGGACAAAGTTTGGATCGTGCTCTTCTTGGTAGTTGGCAACGGATGCGAAGACTTCTTCCAGCTGTGACTGGTAATCACGTGCGATTTCATCTGCCTGCTCTGGCGTGATGTCACCGCGGCCAACGAGCGCTTCGGTATAGAGAGTACGAGTTGAGCGCTTGGCATCAATCAACTTGTACATGAGCGGCTGAGTGAAACTTGGTTCATCACCCTCGTTATGACCGCGGCGGCGGTAGCAGACCATGTCGATAACTACATCTTTGTTAAATGCTTGGCGGTATTCAAAGGCGAGGTGAGCAACGCGAACACAGGCTTCAGGATCATCACCATTGACATGGAAGACAGGAGCTTCAATTAATTTAGCGACATCTGTTGAATAGCGAGATGAGCGAGATGCGTGAGGTGATGTTGTAAATCCAACTTGGTTATTAATCACAATATGGATAGTTCCACCTGTGCGATAACCAGGAAGTTGTGAAAGTTGAAGTGTTTCTGCATTTACGCCCTGTCCAGCAAAGGAGGCATCGCCGTGGAGCAAGATTGGAAGAACTGAATAAGCGCCCTTGTTATTGAGACGGTCTTGCTTTGCACGCACAATTCCTTCAAGCACTGGGTTAACCGCTTCTAAGTGTGAAGGGTTAGCGGCAAGGTAAATTTTGGTGGTTGCACCAGATTGCGCAGTGAAGACGCCCTCTGTTCCGAGGTGGTACTTCACATCGCCAGAACCGTGAACTTCATTTTCGGCATAGTGGCCTTGGAACTCTTGGAAGATCTGGCCAACCGATTTACCACCAATATTTGCCAACATGTTGAGGCGGCCACGGTGAGGCATACCGATACAGACTTCATCAAGTCCACGTTCTGCAGCCGATGAAACGATTGCATCTGTCAGAGGAATTACTGATTCGCCACCTTCGAGTGAGAAGCGCTTCTGCCCCACAAACTTTGTCTGCAAGAAAGATTCAAAGGCTTCGGCGCTATTGAGCTTACGCAAAATACGAAGTTGTTCTTCACGTTCGATAGCTGGCAGACCAATTTCAATGTGCTGCTGCATCCACTTGCGCTCATCTGGGCTTGAGATGTGCATGTATTCAACGCCGATTGAGCGGCAATATGAATCGCGCAAGATTCCAAGAATTTTACGAAGTGGAAGGAAGCTCTTTCCACCAAATCCACCTGTTGCAAATTCGCGATCGAGATCCCAGAGAGTGAGTCCATGATTGACCACATCAAGATCTGGATGTGTGCGCTGGGCATAGACAAGCGGATCGATATCGGCCATCAAGTGGCCCCAAGTGCGATAAGCCTGGATTAACTGCTGAACGCGAGCAGTCTTATCAATCTCTTCATCTTTAGTGAAGGCAAAGTCTGAAGCCCAACGAATTGGTTCGTATGGAATTCGAAGGGCTGTAAAGATTTCATCGTAGAAATGTTCAGCACCGAGAAGTAATTCGTGGATACGACGTAAGAAATCACCTGATTGCGCACCTTGAATAACGCGGTGATCGTACGTGCTAGTAAGAGTAATAACTTTGCTAATTGCCATACGTGCAAGAGTCTCTTCACTTGCACCTTGAAATTCAGCTGGGTAATCCATGGCGCCGACGCCGATAATGAGCCCTTGTCCCTGCACCAAGCGTGGAACTGAGTGAACAGTTCCGATTGTTCCTGGGTTGGTGAGTGAAACTGTGGTTCCTGCATAATCTTCAACGGTAAGAGTTCCGGCACGCGCCTTCTTTACGATTTCTTCGTAGGCAACCCAGAACTGACCAAAATCAAGTCCTTCGCAACCCTTAATAGATGGGACAAGGAGTTGGCGGGTTCCATCTGGTTTCGCTAAATCGATAGCGATACCGAGGTTGATATGTTCTGGTCGTCCAAGTGCAGGCTTGCCATCGAGTTCGCCATAGAAAGCGTTCATCTCTGGCATCGCACGAAGCGCTTTGATCATTGCGTAGGCGATGATGTGTGTGAATGAAACTTTTCCACCGCGACCACGCTTTAAGTGATTGTTAATCACAATTCTGTTATCAATCATCAATTTCGCTGGAATCGCACGAACCGAAGTTGCTGTTGGTACTGAAAGAGAAGCTTCCATACTTGCAACTACTCGAGCACCGACTCCGCGAATTGGTTCAAGTGTTGCCGCCCCTGGTGTTGCAAGAGTTGGGATTGGTTTTGCGGCAGGTTGTGCAGGAGTTGCAGGTGCAGTAGCTACTGTGCGAACAACTGGTTGTGAAACTGGCTGCGCTACTGGTGCTGCAGGTGCAACTGGTGCAGTGGCAGGTGTTGCAGCAGCACCCATTGAAATATTCGGTGGAGTTACAGGTTTTGGAGTTGGAGGTGTTCCGCCTTTTGGTGCACCTGCTACTGGTGCAGTGGAACCAGGAGAAGCAGCCTGCGGATTGTTCTGGAAGTAGGTAACCCATTCAGTTGGAACGGAAGTTGGATCTGCTTGGTATCGCTCAAACATTTCTTCAACGAGCCAATCATTTGCTCCGAAGTCCTGACCTGATTGCGACACAGAGCGCTCCTTTGCGTTCTCACCTACTTATCCGCTCAGATTCGAGCGTGGGCTAAGACTATAGGCTCGAGGCGCGCAGCATAAATGCCCCATTGGCTGCCCCAGCGCGAGATTGCGCACATTTGCCAGCGAGAACTCTTTGGCTATTTCAGGGTGCCGCTCTATCCAATCTTTGAGACCCTTCCCGCTATGGAGACCACATCAGCTCGCCCTTTAGCCGTCATTACAGGTGGAAGCAGGGGGCTCGGATTTGAAAGCGCAAAGGCGCTAGCAGAACGTGGTTTTGATCTTGCTCTTATCGCTAAAGATGGAGCCAAGTTAGAGAGCTCTGCCAAGGAGATTCAAGGAGTGAACATCTCCACCTTTGTCTGCGATCTTGAGCAGCCAGAGCAGGTGCGCGAAACAATTGCGGCGATTACACAATCACTACCTGTCCCACAAGTTTTGATGTTGGCGCATGGCGTGATGAGCGAGAAGATGTCGAAGACTCTGAGAACTACCGATGCTGAATGGCGTCGAGTGATGGCAATCAATTTAGATTCTGTATTCCAACTAGTAAATGGAATTGCACCTGCGATGGCAGATGCGCGCAACGGTCGCATCATTATCTTCTCAGCTTGCTTAGGTCGAATGTCAGGACCAGGAAATGCAGGTGGACTTGCACCGTATCGAGTTAGTAAAGCCGGAGTGAATGCACTTGTTCGTAACTTGGCACATGAGACTGGACTCGGCGCTCGCGGTTTATTAGTTGATGCAATCTGTCCTAATCATTCTCGGACAGATATGGGAGGACCTGATGCGCCACGTTCTGCTGAAGAAGGCGCTGCAACTGCAATCTGGTTAGCAACTCGACCATTTAATGCAGCAGGTGCAACTGATCAAGAGAAGTTAACTGGTGTGCTTTGGGAAGACCAACAAGTCGTTCCTTGGTAATAACTCGCAGTTGATTTGAGGCTAAGAGTTTTCTGATTTAGCAATAGCCAGTGCAAGATAAATGATTGATACGGCTAGCGGAATGATGATGGCTGCTCCAATATAGAATGCACCTTGAATTTGGTAGTAGGCAACGCCCAAGGCAATCAAGTTAGCCAATATCGCAGGCGATCTTCCGTAATTCTTTCCTCTGGCATATCCGCGTCCAGCCACATATAAACCAAGCGCCCCAAGAAGCGCGAAACCGATCTCGCCAAGCACGGGAGCTATTTCAACGTTTTCGTGAGTGAAGCTAAAGATGATCAACCAGAGCGCTAGGGCAAGCACTATCGCTGCCTCGATATAAAGCAGGGTTGCCACAATGGAACGCTTTGAGCGCTTCTTGAAAGAATTGCCGTTCGACTGTGGTTGAGAGTTATTGACTCTCTCCTTCTTATTGCTCACGGATGCACTTTATCAGTGAGATGAATAGTGAGCGCTAGATAATGTTCTCCCACGATGGATTACGAGATTCCCTGACTTACCTCGCCGCACCACCATACTTTTATGAAAATTTAAGACGTGAGTTAGCATCGGCAGAACGTAACAAGTCTCGACTTGCGCTAATTCGCTTTCAACTACTTCCTAACATCCCCGAGAATGAATCGTTGTATGAGGCGGCAATCCTCGCCTTTGCTGAATTACTGAAAGCCGCTACTAGATCTGCAGATCTCTCAGCTCGACTTGGCCGATTCGAATTTACTGTGATTGTTACTGCCCCTGTTGAGATCGCTAACGCAATTGCAGAACGAGTACAGGCCGGGTGGATAGAGAATGATTTCCTCTGTCAAGCATACGTAATTGGTGCGACTGGAAAAGAGAGCTCCCTCGAGATTCTTAATCGCCTAGATAGCGCACCTGCGCTACGAGCGCGGTAAGTGACAACGTGTAACCAGACAAGCGCAGAGAGTTCAGCCCCAATCTCCTTATCCACATTCACCTCATAATTTTGCATCTTTATGTCAGCGCACTCTTACCTTCTGCCCCATGGAAACAATGGATCCGGAAGTTGTCTTTGGGCCAATCGCTTACTTGATTGCAGATCCGACAATTGAAGAGATTTGGATTAATTCGCCGGAGAGAATTTTTGTAGCTCGTGCAGGAAAGAGCCAACTAATCAACCTAGTCCTCACTACAGACTCTGTAAGACAGTTAGTAGATAGAACTCTGATTTGGAGTGGGAGACGATTAGATGTTTCACAACCTTTTGTTGACGCAAGGTTGCCCGATGGAAGCCGACTGCATGTGGTGATCCCAGAGATAACTGCTGAACATTGGGCGATAAACATTCGTAAGCATCTAATGCGTCATAAGGCTCTTAGTGATCTAGTCGCCATGAAGGTCCTCTCTCACGAAGTCGCACTCGATCTTTCTCGAGCAGTAAAAAGCGGACTAAATATCTTGGTCAGTGGTGGCACGCAAGCCGGAAAGACAACACTTCTCAATGCTCTCGTCAATGAAGTGCCAATCAATCAGAGAGTGATTACCATCGAAGAGGTCTTTGAGCTTCAACCAAAGAACCCTGATCTGATTCAAATGCAAACACGAGGTGCAAATCTGCAAGGCGATGGTGCCGTTAATCTCCGAAAGTTAATCAAGGAAGCACTAAGAATGCGCCCATCAAGGATTGTTGTGGGAGAAGTGCGAGAAGCAGAAGCACTTGATTTATTGCTTGCACTTAACTCTGGACTCCCTGGAATGGGCACTCTCCATGCCAATTCAGCGCGTGATGCAATTACAAAACTACAGACGCTACCTCTGCTTGCGGGTGAAAACATCTCTCACAAATTTATTGCTCCAGTAGTGGCATCTGCAATCGATGTAGTTGTCCAAGTTTTGCTTGAAGACGATGGAACTCGAAGAGTGCGTGAAGTTGCCAAAGTTACTGGGCGCTTTGAGAATGATCGAGCTGAGATTGAATCTATCTGGCGATGGAATGGCGCTGAATACGAGAAGGGCCTTGGTGTTATCGCATGAATACATTGAAGCGAGTTTCCTCTCAGAACACTTTGGTCATAACCTCGGCTGCAGCGCTTACATTTTTAATGGTTTTCACAATCTCGCAATCTCTCTACATAGCGGCAGCTTTCTCTTGTTTTCTTACGATATTCCTGACTATTGCCCGGGCAAAAGCGGTATCGAGAAGAGCGATAGCAATTCAAGGGGCCGCACCTGAAATGATTGATCATATAAGGGCCGGTGTTCAGTCTGGCCTTTCGCTTAATGAGTGCCTCATTGGCCTTGCAGATCGAGGGCCGGAGATATTGAGACCTTACTTTCTACGTTTTCGCGAAGAGATTTATCTGTCAGGAGACTTTGAAAGGGCTGTCGCGATAGCAAAACATGATTTAGCTCATCCGACCACGGATCAAATTCTGGAATCACTCGCGATGGCTAAAGTCTTGGGGAGCGCAGAGCTGCTGAACATACTCCGCCTTCTCGGTAACTTCATTCGGGAGGATCTCACTCTTCGTCGCGAGATTGCTGTGAAACACAATTGGATCAAGAACTCGGCACACCTTTCTGCAGCGGCCCCTTGGCTATTGCTCTTACTGCTTTCCACACAACCAAGTACATCTCGAGCCTTCTCCACTCAATCGGGCGCCCTGATTCTTCTCGCAGGGCTGGCGATGACAGCTGCTGCATACCTTTGGATGAATGGACTCAGCAAACTTCCTGAAGCTTCTAGAGTGTTTTCAGGATCTCATTTAGGCCGACGGTTATGAACAATCCGCTAATTGTCACGCTTCTCTTTCTGATTCCAGCCTTCCTGATTCTTAACGAAGACTTTTCCCTGGAGCAAGCGAGTATTAAATCAATCCATCGCGTGGGGGATAGAACTTCAGTCAGAGCAAAGTTAGCTGAACTTGGTTACCTAACAGAGAGCGACTACGAAAATTTTAGATATAAGCAACTCATTATCTCGAGCGGGTTATCATTTTTGATTATCTTCGTTGGGATCATTAAAGACTCATCCCTGGCTACAATTCTCTCAATACTGCTGATTGCATTCTCAGGTTCAATCCTCTTACTTGAACGAAACCTCACTCAACGAGTGAAGGCGTATCGGGTCGGTATTGAAGAAGAATTCCCCGCTATCGTTGAAATGCTCACACTCTCCATCTCTGCTGGAGAAAGTCCACTGAGTGCAATTCAGAGAATTACCAACCGAGGCTCAGGCGCACTTGTTTCGCAGTTGTCGAGAGTTGTCGACGAAGTATCGAGCGGGGCGCCATTTGAGGAAGCGCTTGATGCACTTGGAAGACGGATGCATTCGCTTAGCGTTCGTCGCTTCATTGACTCGATTGTGGTTGCAATTTCACGTGGAGCACCCCTCGTAGAAGTTCTGCAAAGCCATTCTGAAGAGGCGCAGGGCCTACAGAGAAATCGGATAAATGCAATTGCGGCTAAAGCGGAGATGTCCATGATGGTGCCCGTGGTCTTTCTTATTCTCCCAATTTCAATTCTCTTCGCCCTCTGGCCTTCACTATCAAATTTGAATCTATTTGCTCAAGGCTAAATCAACATCACACAACACATAAGAAAAAGGAGAGAAAGATGAACCGGATAGTTCAGCAGAAATTGGTAGCGATTCAGATTGAGATTTCTATAAGACTTAGCGACTTTAAGCGTTCTCGCTTCTTTCGCGCCTTGAGTGATGATCGAGGCGACGTTCCGGGATGGGTATTGGTGGTGCTTATGACTACAGGCCTAGTCACTGCTATTTGGACGATTGCGGCCCCACGGCTTACTGCAATTCTCAAAAACTCTCTAGATGCCATGAACGGTATCCGCTAGATTGTTGATGAAATTTCTCAGGTGTGAACGAGGAAACGTTGAGAGTGCGCTTGTTCTCCTTCCGCTCATGTCACTTTTCCTCATTGCGACTCAAATCAACGTGGCCATTCATGCGAGGAATTTTGAGAAGGTCGTTGTCCAAGATCAGGCTTCTCAGAGAGCCCTAACGGGGGAGTTTGAAGAGACTGATCAATTCTTCTCAATTTACTCACCAGACCCAAATCAAAATTTGGATTTAGTCGTTACATCCAGGGATAGAAAATTGCCACGAGTTTTTGGCGATGAATATCAAGTTCAGGTAACAGGTATTGCGATTGTTGAGAATCAGAGATGAAGCTGGCCTTTATGAGTGATGATCGAGGTAGCGCTTCAATCGAGTTTGTCTTGCTTGCTATTCCATTGTTTATCCCACTTTTTCTTTACATGAATACATTCTCGAGCGTAAGTGACGATCATGAAAGACTTCGGACGCTGGCACGTGAATCTGCGCGGGCATTCGTAACTTCGGGCAGCGATGGAATAGCTTTTGAAGTTTCTCGCTCGGTCATTATGGAGGGTGGACGCCTTCTTGGATTTAAGAATCCAGAGAGTGAAATTCGTAGTGATGTGAGTTGCAGTAAGAATCCCTGCATATCTCCTGATTCAGAGGTCGCAATAACCCTTTCCATCCCAGAGCGATCCATAAAGGTATCTGCAATTGAGTACGTAACTCCGTGGGCTTAACTTTTGACCGCACTTAGAACTTTATTCAAGGATGATCGCGGATCAATCTCCTTGCTGATCATGAGCCTTTTCATGTCAACTCTCATTGTTTTGGTGATTCTCACCAATATCTCCTCTGTTTACCTGGCAAAGAGAGCACTGACTCAAGGAAGTGAAGCGGCAGTTCAGAGAGGCGTTAGAAATCTGGATTTAGAAACTTACTATCAAAGCGATTACAACCTATGGCAATTTGCTTGGAATCTAACAAGTGAGGCGGAGTCCGATCCTGGAATTCCAATTGACTGTCAGAAAGGAAGAGAGGATGCCCTGAGCACTGTCGCAAGATGGATGGAGTTAAGTCGCACTGAGAGCGTAGCTAACGGACGCAAAAATTTAGAAGATATTAGAGTGAACAGTATTGAATGTGATGGTTACCAACTGACAATTTCAACTTCTGCGGATGTTCGGCTTCCATTCATTCTCCCCTTCATAAATCTTGATTATGTTGAAATCTCTACTACCGTCGCAAGCATTGCTCAGCGGAAAATCACTACCAACTACTACGGGATCGATATCGGATAAATTCTCGCTATCCTTACACCATGGCTCGCGAATACTCACTCGAAATCTCAGAGATAAGCGCGACCCTCTCATCTATCGAAAAAGTTCTCGATCTCCCAAAACTTGAGATAGAAGCAGTTGAACTTGAAGCAGCTGCTGGCGTTCCGAATTTGTGGGATGACCCCGAGAAAGCGCAAGCGGTAACGAGCAAGCTATCTAGAGTTCAAGGAACTATTTCGCGCCTGAAAAGTCTGCGCCGAAGAGTTGATGATCTTCCTGTTCTCTTTGAATTGGCAGCAGGTGAACCAGATGGTTCAGCGCTTAAAGACGCAGAAGGTGAACTCGATGCCACAGTGAAGGCGATTAGCGAGTTGGAAGTAACGACCTTATTAAATGGTGAATACGATGACCGAGATGCGCTTATTACGATTCGCTCAGAAGCTGGTGGCGTAGAAGCAGCTGACTGGGCAGAGATGTTGATGCGCATGTATCTGCGTTACTGCGAGCGTCATGAATTTAAAGTTGATGTCTTAGAAACTTCCTATGCAGAAGAAGCTGGAATTAAGTCAACAACATTTAGAGTCAGTGCGCCATATGCGTACGGCACTCTCTCTGTTGAACAAGGAACTCATCGCCTAGTTCGCATCTCACCCTTTGATTCACAGTCACGTCGCCACACTTCCTTTGCAGGAGTTGAAGTAGTCCCGGTAGTAGAACAGAGTGATCACATTGAGTTAGATGAAAAAGAAATTCGCGTGGATGTTTATCGCTCATCCGGCCCTGGCGGGCAGGGCGTGAATACAACTGACTCTGCTGTGCGATTGACACATATTCCAACAGGCATTGTTGTTTCATGTCAGAACGAACGTTCTCAAATTCAGAACAAAGCGACTGCGATGGCTGTTCTACAATCGAAATTGCTTGAACGTCGCCGCCAAGAAGAACAAGCCAAAATTAATGCGCTGAAGGGCGATAATTCAGGATCTTGGGGAAATCAGATGCGTTCCTATGTTTTAGCGCCCTACCAAATGGTGAAAGATCTTCGAAATAACCATGAGACAGGAAATACCTCTGCAGTTTTAAATGGTGAAATCGATGATTTCATTGAAGCGGGAATTCGCTGGCGCCGCAGTTCTTCTCACGCTTAATCGCGCCTCAACTGTGATTTATTTCTGCCTGTGAATGGCCATATTTAGGGCGAATCAACCGAGAATTTCCAGCCTCACCCCATAAACTAGGGATAGGTCTCAAAGGAGCTGCAGTGATTCGTTTTGAAAATGTAACAAAGATTTATTCG
>VFQT010000901.1_pt1 | contig 39442 bp, 26 predicted proteins | sample 3512381 | NCBI WGS metagenome assembly VFQT01 (sample SAMN10412376, study PRJNA504923) | tailings metagenome | isolation source: Relicate 2 Philex TSF3 active mining site | place: Philippines: Tuba, Benguet | collected 2017-08-29 | reverse complement strand
CCGAAGTGGGGAATTCTAATTGTCGCCAGGGGGGAGGAATAATTGTCGTTGAACAGGCGCGATATGATGCCCGGACCCTGACGCCGTGGTTGAAGCAGATATGGCAGGCGACCGACTACGCCTGTAGCCGGCGGTTGGTTGCTATGCTTCCGGAGTGGATCCCTGCCTTCGAGGCACATGAGAGGAGCATGCCCAGAGACGTGCGAGAGCGCTGGTCTAGAATTAGTGGAGCACTTCGCAATACCTCGATCTTTGCCTTTGTTGGGCCGATTGAACCAGTACCAACTCCACTTGCAACAATCTGACCACGAAGGCACCCCAAAATGGTGTAACTGTAACTTCCGCCAAAGGAGTATTCTCCAGAGTCAGCGATTACAGATTTAGGAATTATTAAATCTAAACCAGTTGATATTGGAATCCCATTTTTCGCCAATTTATAAATATTACCCGAGGCTCCACCTCCATCGCAAATAATTACACTCAGATGGATTGTCAGCGACGGTCTGAAAACCGGTGAAACCCGTCGGTTTGAAAACCACTGTCCCCAAAAACTCAACGGATCATCGATGCGGCATCGGCTTGTAGGTTGTCGAAGCAAATCTTGATCAGGTCTACTGGGCCTTGAACGCATTCGGCCTCCATCTGAAGAAGGAAGAAACGCTGGCGATGATCTTGGAAGAAAACGTCCGCAAGAGCCCGGCAAAACCGTGGATTGTCACCGGGCGGTTCAAAACCAGCCACTCGCGGGCGATTCAAAACCAGCCAGTCTGAAGTGGGGGTTTCATAACAGTTATGGTTGCTGGATCAAGGGGTTTGCCTGCCGGATAAATGAGCCGGGGACGGCTGCGAGTCCCAGCTCGCGGCCCCGGCGGTCGACGGTTCCTTCGACTTGGCGCTGTTCTCCTCGGGCAGGGATGGCGACAGCGAGTCCTTGATCCGGTAGCTCCTCCCCCGGATCACCACTTGCGTCGCATGGTGCAGGAACCTGTCGAGGATGGCCCCGGCCGTCGGCACATCCGCGAGCAGCTTTCCCCACTCCTCCAGCGGACGGTTGCTGGTCATGATGGTGGAACGGTTCTCATAGCGCCTCATCACCACTTCCAGCAGGTATTCCCCCGACTGCTTGGGCAACGCCTTCAGGCCCATGTCGTCGATGATGACAAGGTCCGGCCTGAGATAGCGGCGCAGGGTCCGGTCCTGCTGCTTGAAGGCCTCGTCTTTGAGGAAGTCCCGCACGAGGTCGAAGATCGATCGATAGAGCACCTCCTTGCCTTGTTTGATGGCCTCATATCCCAGCGCCTGAGCCAGGTGGGTCTTGCCCACTCCAGGAGGGCCCAGGAACAGGACGTCCTTGCCCTCGCGGAGGTAGCCCCCGGCGGCCAACTCATAGATCTGCTTGCGGCTGATCGAGGGGTTGAACTGCCAATCGAAGTCCTCAAGCGTTTTGAGGGTCCGGAAGTCTGCGGCTTTGGTTCGCCGCTGCAAGTGGCGTTGCTGCCGGACATTGAGTTCATCCTGGAAGATCAGCTCCAGGAACTCCTCATGGCCAAGTCGGTTGGCGGCGGCTTCCTGAAGCCGGACATCCAAGCTCTGGGCCAATCCGGAGAGGCGTAACTGTCGGAGGGCGGTTTTGAGGTGCGTCATGCAATGGGGTGGTTGGGATGAAACTCTTCCCGCGCCAGAAGCCGATAGACTTCCAAGGAACGGATCACCGGATGGGTCTCGAGGAAGTCCAACTGCGTCACGTTGGTGGGCTGGTCGAGCAGCTGTTTGAGATCCCGGAGTCTCCACGCGCCATGATGGGTGGCGATCCCGGCGGCCTTCTCCAAGGCCGCCGTCGGGTGCTTCTCGGCCATCTGCAGGAACCCCTGCATGACGCGCAGGCCCTGGGGGCCCCGAGCCTGATGCATCGCCTCGGCCCAGCACCCCGACATGGGGCCGATGAGCCTGCATCGATCCAACAGGTAGTCTACGCCGCGCTCGATGATGTGTCGCTTGGTGCTGTGGAGATGGAGCGGATCGGTGGTGAACTTGCCCGGCTCGGTCAAGGTGTGCAGGGCGATCTGCTCACGGCGTTGGTTGTAGACCCGCAGCAGGCGCAGCTCCTGTCGCACCCAAACTTGGCGGCCGACGTACTCCGGGGGCACGGAGTAATAGGCACGGCGGAACTCCACATAGCCATCGCGATGGACGCTTCGCCGGGCCTCCTCGAAGACCGGGAACAGTCTGGCTGGCAGGGGCTTCAACAGCGCCTTCTCGACCGTCTCGAAGAGCTTGCCGACCTGTTGGCGGATCGTTCCGTGGATGCGGGTGTCGGCGACGGTCTTTTCCCAATGGCGCAGGTGATCGTTCTGTTCGGCCAAACTGCCGAAGGAGCGGCCCTTGATCGCGTTGTTCTGCGCATACTTGACCCCGGCTTCGACCTTGCCCTTGTGACGGGGCATGGCGGGCCGGGTTGGGAGGATTACCGTGCCATAATGCTGTGCGAACTCGTCGAGCTTGGGGTTGAGCCGAGGGTCGTAAAGGTCAGGATCGATCACCCCCGCCTTGAGGTTGTCGATCACAACGGTGGCGGGGACGCCCCCGAAGGAGCGGAAGGCGTTTTCCAGGCACCGGATAAAATGTTCGGTGGACTGCCGGGAGGTGGCCTCGGTGTAGCCCTTGCGGGACTGGCTCAGGACTCCGCGAAACAGATGCGAACGGCGCCGCTTGCCCTCCACGAGGATCCAAGCTCCTTGTCCGAAGTCGACCTGGAGCTCGTGTCCCGGGGCGCACTCCATGCGTCTGAACGGGATCTCGGTCTTGTGCTCCAAGCTTCGAACGAAGCGTTTGACCGAGTCATAGGAGGCGGTGAACCGGTGTTCGATCACCAGATCCTGATAGATCCGCTGGGCGGAAAGCCCGGCCTCAAGCCCCCTCTGGATGACCTCCTGAAGAGGAGTGCACTGGCTGGTCCGTCCCGACTTGGACCCGATGGGCAGAATGGCTGGTTTTGGACCGACCGCTGCTTCGGAGCCGGGGGGCGAAATGGCTGGTTTTGGATCCTTGGAATCCGGAGACCCGATGGGCGGAATGGCCGGTTTTGCGGCGTCGGCAGCCAAACGCAGGTAGCGTCCGACGGTCTCACGGTTGAGGCCGAGCTCACGGGCGACCTTGCGTGCGGACCAGCCCTGGGCCGACAGCGTGACGATGGAATGTTGCAGGCTCACGTTGAGTTGGTTCATCGCGCTGGTCTGCGGCTCCCGCCGCACCCAACGCAACACCCACCTCAAAGTGGCTGGTTTTCATTCGCCCATCCCTGGCTGGTTTTGACCGCCCGCTGACACGTGGATTTCAAACCGCCAGATTTACGTGGGTTCCGGAACGGTGCTGACAATCGATCGGGTCACCTTCATAAAAAGTTTGATCCTGAAGCCCACGCACCAAATTAATAGCACCTGACACGCTACTACCAGACCAGGATTCAACAATTCGGGCAACCCTATTTATATTACTTACCGTGACACTGTAAGACCAAAAGAAGTTGTTACCCGATCCCGGCCCAAGCGACCCATAGTAAGACGCATTTGTAGCGTTAGGAATTGCGTTGAAACCAGAATACCACTGGTAATGCAAAGGCAAAAACCGACCGCAGTAACATCATATTTAACAATGATCGCTCCAGGTCCCCACTGCGGCCTGCAGCACCACTGAGGCTGACTGGTAATCACCGGTGCTCCATCATCAATAGATTGCGCTAAAATATTTGCAAGGACACCCAGATTAAGAACCAGCAAAAAACAGATCGCGCGTGTAGCGAGACCCCAAACCGGGTTTCTATGGAGATTGAACGTTATCATAAACAGTAGGCACCCCAACAGGACTCTACCGTTCATGAAAAAGGCGCGAGCCCGAGAATCCCATTCCGAGGTACGACCAAGCACCCTGTCACGAGAAAGCCCAGGGCGCGCCCAGCTGGGCGCGCCCTAGCAATCGATCTCGTGACGAAAATGTGGTCGTTTTCGGAATGAGACCGTAGCTAACAGCCACCCAAAATGTTGAGGAAAGTCAGGTTCTGATTGGCTTTGATCCTTTCGCTGCGATGGAGAATGCGCTCAGACCTAGAGTGGCAAGCCTTTGGTTTTCCTGAGGGATCGAGAAAGGGGTTTTTGATGAGCTAAGCAGTCTGACGTGGATATGGAACCGGGCTCACCGAACAGCACTGAGGACGGGACGGAAGCCGATAAAGGATTGGCGGTCACCTGGAACAGTCCCACCGGCTCGGACGGCCGAAGTCGCGCTCTCAGCAGCGTAGTTCCAGCTCCCCCCGCGGACCACGCGGTGAAATCCGGAACTTGGACCTATTGGGTCTGCAACCGACCCAGTCGGGTACTTTCCGTGCCAGTCTGAGCACCATTCGAAGACATTCCCAAGCATGTCATAGAGCCCCCAAGCATTGGCAGCCTTCTGCTTAACTGGATGCGTCTCCCTGCCAGAATTACCACCATACCAAGCGACAGCATCCAAATCTCCGTACCGCAGACCAGTCGTTCCAGCACGTGCCGCATACTCCCATTCTGCCTCTGTTGGGAGACGGTAGGCTTGCTGCTCTGTAATCCGACCGGTCGCCCGCTCTCGCTGCGTCAGCGCCCCGCAATAAGTCACTGCATCAGTCCAACTTACCATTTCGACAGGACGGTTCAGGTCACCTTTGAAGTTCGATGGGAGCAACTGGGCGGTGTAGCCACCCATCACAGCCTGGTATTCGGCTTGCGTCACTTCATGGTCAGAGATCCAGAATTCGCGGGAGATATATACCCTGTGTTGGATAGCGTCTGTACTCCCCAGCTCACCCGTTGGACTCCCCATGAGGAAGGCCCCAGAGGGAATCCAAACAAAACCAACAGTGCCTATCGGTCCAGGGGGTTCCGGATTAACTGTCAACTTTGCTACCGCACTAGTCACGGTCCCTCGCAAGTTACCCACCACCACCCGGTAGTTCCCAGCATTGGACGGCTGCGCTTGAAATCTCAGCGTTGGTTGGTTTTCGCCAATTAGGTCTACCCCATTTAGCTGCCACTGATACCATATCGGATGCGTACCGGTAACCGTCACACTCAACTGCGCTGGCTGTCGCACAGTTACCGTCGCAGCCTGCGGATGTGTAGTGATCAAGGGTGGTGCTACCAAACCAATTACGGGGCGGAATCCTATGGACGGAGATTTCAGGTCATGGTCTCCCCCACCCCGCTCTGCCGATCGCTTGGACCCGCGGACGACGCGGCTTGAACCCCAAGTCGAGCGTGTAGGACCTGTAGGATCCGTGACATTTCCATCTTCATAATCCCCATACCAATCAGCACACCACTCCGACACGTTTCCAAGAATGTCATAAAGACCCCATGAGTTGGGGGTCTTTCCTTTAACCGGCTGGGTCATTTCCCCAAGAAACCATCCAATGAGATTCAGGTCTCCATAACTACGGCCCGTAGTTCCAGCCCGCGCTGCATATTCCCACTCGGCTTCCGTTGGCAATCGATACGCCATGTCTGCCGGTAGACGACCTTGACCCTGTGCATCGCCAGTCAACCGCTGACAATACAATACGGCATCGTTCCAACTGACATTTGCTACCGGACGGTCGAAATACCAGGGGCCCCAATCGGATGGATAATTACCCATCCTCGAAGTGTACTCAGTATAAGTTACTTCGTGGTCTAACATCCAGAAACCCTGTGTCAGCTTCACCGTGTGTTGGACTTCGTTGGTTTGCCGTTCCCATTCGCTTGAGGGACTTCCCATTACAAAGGTCCCCGGGGGTATCCACACAAATCCGGGGGGACCAAGGGGAACTACATTGGTACCCACTGAAAGCAAAGCAACCTTGCTGCTGCTGCCAAACCTACCGCTACCATCTAACACCAGAGCTCGATAACATCCTGCATTGGCCACCTGGACATTGGTGACCGTCAGGGTAGGCAAGGTAGCACCACTGATATCCACCCCATTGAACTGCCATTGGTATGAAAACGGGGGTGTGCCAATCGCAGTCACTGAGAAAGTTGCGTTCTGGCCAATTTCACATACAACTGGCTTCGGTTGATACACTATCGAAGGATATAGGGTTGGGACTGAATCTACGGAAGCTAGGACAAGTCTTAAACCCAAACCATCGTGCCCTTGAGCCGGTGTGCTACTAACCCGACTGGCTGAACGAGCTTCCTTGGCTCCATTTCTCCAGTTTCCTCCGCGGCTTATCCGTCTAGTGCCCGAACTGGCTCCCGATGGGTTTGTCACGGTTCCGGCAGGGTAATTCCCAAAACCATATCTATCTGAGCACCACTCTTCCACGTTGCCCAGCATATCAAACAGGCCCCATGAATTCGCAATCTTCTGCTTCACCTGGTGGGTCTTATTACCAGAATTACCACTATACCACGCTATGGATTCCAACTCCCCGTGCCGCGCTCCCGTCGTTCCTGCGCGTGCCGCATACTCCCATTCCGCCTCAGTCGGTAGCCGATAGGCCTGCTGTGCTGTAATCCGGCCCGCTGCTTGATCACGCTCCGTCAATTTTTGGCAGTATAACAAAGCTTCAAACCATGAAACCTGCTCAACCGGAAGATTCGGGTCGCCCGTCGCCGTGAAAACCGACGGGTTTGTCTGCATTACAGATTCGTACTCGCCTTGGGTCACCTCGTGGTCTGAAAGCCAGAACCCGCGGGTTAGTATTACCGTATGAAGATCTTCATCGGTACCCCGGTCCTGCTCATCAGCAGGACTTCCCATCAAGAAGGTCCCCGGAGGAATCCAGACAAACCCATCTGGGCCCGATGGTAGTGAATTTGTCTGCAATCGATAGAAGCGAGCCTGCTCATCCGGTGAAAGGTCTACTACCTCCGGTCCGCCTAGGGAATTCCACCTGTTGGTCATCGGCGTCCAAGGACCTAGTATTGATTTTGCAGTTTCGATGCGAGCGGCGCCATCAAGCGGTACACGGAGACTCAGGACCGGTACCATGCGCGACGGGAGTTCGAATTCACCAGACGGCGCATCGATTTTCACAGTAGGAACGGTTGAATAGCCAGTTCCGGCAGTGAGAACAACGATTGTCCCGACCTTGTCTCCATCGAGGATCGCTTGGGCTGTTGCTCCAGAGCCGCCTCCGCCAATCAAGGTTACTCTCGGAGGCTGGAAATAGCCCTCACCTCCAACATCAACCGTGATCCCCGTAATAAAACCAGCCGTCAGTTTGGCTGTGGCTGTCGCCGGCACACCGGAAAACCGAGACCGATACCTCGTCACAGGCCGGTTCTCTAGGTCCACCACCAGTTCAATTCCGGAGGCACCCAACGTGACGTTGGTCCACAGAACCCACTGGGAAGTCACTCCAGAGAGACGCTCCACGGCGAAGTCCTGACCCACCTTCCCCTCGACGCGGACCGCCGGAGCCATTCTAAATGTTACCCATGATTCAACAGCGGGCGGTGCAACAGTCACGAGGGGATTTGCCGTATACCCGCTGCCAGCCGTCAACAACACCACCACCGACACCTTGTCGCCGGTCAGGATAGCCTTGGCAGTTGCTCCACTACCGCCACCGCCGCTGATCGTAACCGCCGGCTCGCTCGTGTACCCGTATCCACCTGAGGTTACCGTGATGGCGGTCACGAAACCCGCGGTAACAGTCGCGGCCGCAGTGGCCGGCTCCCCACCGAGACACCGTACAGCGAACATCCAAAGCAACCCCACCCAGAGTTGAACACCTGCCAGTTTCATACCACGAGTAGACATCTGCCGTCGGCAATTGGTCAACGTTTCGTGCGCGGGCTCGACGATCGGCGAGATGAAACACGTGGAATTCTTTTTATCAGGCCCGGGAACGGGGTCAGCGAGGAATGGCACTTACTTAAGACAGAAAGCTTTGATCATCAACGTTGTGTGAATCCAATCAGCATAGGCGAAGACTCGGACGAATTGCGGAATCTCGAGGTATTCTCCACAGGAGCCGGAACGTCCGTGAAACGAAGAACCTCATAACAATCCAAAAACCCCTACAAATAGGGCTTTTTCAGCGAGATCTCCTTAAGTAAGCGCCATTCGGGTCAGGGAACGATTTCCGAGTCTGGAATCACATCCTTAGCGGGGCCCGGATTCGCCTGCCCATCACCCCCCTCCTCCCAGTCGCAACATCCGGGGTTGAACGCCCGGGTGCGCCGCCCGCTCGCTGCGGAGAATGGAACCGCTATTCTCCGCATTTGGCGCGTAGATTAACTTGCACCTGCGGGGAATCACGGCACAATCACCGCATTCGACGCGGAGATTGCATGTATATCCACGAGCAAACGAACTGGCCGGATCTCCGATGGGACGCAGCCAAGCTGGCAGCCCCGCTCGCCGAGGTGCGGTACTTGCAAGGGTCGTTGATCGGCCAGATGCAATCGCTCGGCTTCCCGCTCCGGGAAGAAGCCGCCTTGCAGACGCTGACCCAGGACGTGGTCAAGACCAGCGAGATCGAGGGCGAGAAGCTGGACACCCGAGCGGTGCGCTCCGCAATCGCCCGCCGCATGGGCATCGAGGTCGGCGGTCTGCCACCGGTGGACCGGAACGTGGAAGGCATCGTCGACGTGATGTTCGATGCCACGCACGCCTACGACCGGCCGTTGACCGCGGAACGGTTGTTCGGCTGGCACGCGGCGCTGTTTCCCACCGGCCGGAGCGGTCTGCAGCGCCTCACCGTCGGGGCTTGGCGGAATGAGGCCAGCGGACCCATGCAGGTGATCTCCGGGCCCTGCGGCCGGGAAACGGTGCACTTCGAGGCACCGGGACACGAACGGCTGGAAGGCGAGATGGCCCGATTCCTGGACTGGTTCAACACCCCGGCGCCCACCGACCCCGTCCTCCGGTCGGCACTGGCGCATTTCTGGTTCGTGACGATTCACCCCTTCGATGACGGCAACGGGCGGATCGCGCGGGCGATCGCCGACCTGGTGTTGGCCCGGTCGGAACGCAGTCCACAGCGGTTCTACAGTCTGTCGTCACAAATCCAACAGGAGCGCACGGCCTACTACGATGTGCTGGAGCGGAGCCAGAAGGGATCGCTGGACGTGACCGAGTGGATCGACTGGTTCCTGGGCTGCCTCCAAAGGGCGATCCAGAGCTCGGAGGTGACCTTGCAGGCCGTGCTGACCCAGGCGCGGTTCTGGGAGTCGCACGCGGGCAGGCCCTTCAACGGCCGCCAGCGGCTCCTGCTCAACCGTCTGCTGGATGGCTTTGAAGGGAAACTGACCTCCACGAAGTGGGCCCTCATCGCCAAATGTTCCCAAGACACTGCCCTGCGGGACATCGGCGACCTGATGGAGCGGGGCATCCTGACACGCCAAGAGGCGGGCGGGCGGAGCACCCACTACGAACTCGTGTTGCCGAGGCCGTGAGCGGGAACGGGGCATTCGCATCCCTGCAACAGGTCGATCCCGCAAGGATACGCTGCTTCCGGATGAGGTCCTTACCGAGCCTCATTCTTGACGCCCATCAACGAATGGACATGATCCTGTACAGATGAAAACCATCACCTACACGGCGGCTCGGGAAGGCTTGGCCGCGACGATGGACCAGGTTTGCCGGGATCGCGATCCCGTGACCATCACTCGGAATCGCGATCAGGCCGTCGTTATGATGTCACTCGACGACTACGAAGAATTGGAAGAGACCGCTCATCTGCTCCGCAGCCCAGAAAATGCTCGACGGTTGCTGGCCGCCATTCACTCGCTGGAGGGCGGGAAGGGGAAAGTCAGGAAACTCCCGCTCGGGTCATGAGGCTCATCTTTGCCGAACAAGCCTGGGAAGACTATCTGTTCTGGCAACAGACCGACCCGAAGATCACCCGAAGGATCCACGACCTCATCAAGGACACGGCCCGCCACCCTTTTGAAGGTATCGGAAAACCCGAGCCATTACGGCATGCCTTGGCGGGTTACTGGTCACGAAGGATCACCGGGGAGCACCGCATGGTGTACAAAGCGGTCGCAAACGATCTGCTGATTGCGCAGCTCAGATACCACTACTGAGAGAAGGCCGCCCATCCACCTCCGGACTGCTCGAACGCCCCTGGATCGGGACAGTCCTCCGAACTGGTCTCCTCCTCGGACCTTGGCGCTTTCGGAGAAAGCGCCCTACCCTCAGAGGCGCAGAAAACGACCAACGCTACCCGACAGCCCGCCCCCCAAACCACCCCGTCCATGACCGACTTCCCGTCTCGCCTTCCGCTTCGCTCCCGGGTCTGCGCGCTGGCCGTCGCAGCGCTCGGTTTCCTCATCGACGCCGTGTCCGCAGCCGAGGCGCGGTTCGCGCCGAAGGTCATCGTGGTGACCACCTACGAGATCGGTGCCGACTCCGGCGACAAGCCCGGCGAATTCCAGTTCTGGCATGAGCGGGAGCACCTGACCAACCGCGTAGACGTGCCCGGCGTGGACCACCCTCTGACCCACAATGGTCAGGGCCTCTGGGGCATGGTGAGCGGCACCACCTCACGAGCGGGATTGCAAGTCCTCGCGCTGGGCCTCGACCCGCGCTTCGACCTGAGCCGCACCTACTGGCTGGTCAACGGCATCGCCGGCGTGGATCCGGCCGACGCCTCCGTGGCCAGTGCGGCGTGGGCCAAGTGGGTCGTCGATGGTGACATCGCCTACGAGGTCGATTCCCGCGAAGCCGATCCGTCCTGGCCCTACGCTATCATCCCGGTCGGCAGCCGGAAACCCAACGAGAAGCCCAAGTCGACCGAGTGGGAACCCGCCGAGATGGCCTGGGAACTCAACGGCGCGCTGGTGGACTGGGCCTTCGCGCTCACCCGCGACACGGTGATCCCCGAGAACGACGCCATGAAGCCATTGCGCGCGGCCTACAAGGCCTTTCCCAACGCGCAGCGCCCGCCCTTCGTGCTGGTCGGCGACACCTTCGGCTCCTGCCGCTACTGGCACGGGCCAGCGATGACCCGCTGGGCCAACGACTGGGCGAAGCTCCATACCGGGGCCAAGGCCAATTACGTGATGACCAACATGGAGGACCACGGCATCGCCCAGTCCCTGTCGCGCCTGTCGGGAATGCGGCGGGTGGATTGGAAGCGGGTGCTCTTCCTTCGCACCGCCAGCAACTACTGCACGCCTCCGGACGCAACGGGGGTGGCCGACAGCATGTTGGCCGAGTACCAGGGATTGATCCCCTCGCTCGAGTCCGCCCACCGCGTGGGATCCCGCGTCGTCCACGCACTGCTCAAGGATTGGGACCGGTACTCGGTACAAACGCCCAAGCCCTGATGACGCTCTGCGGCGGCGGGCCGGCGGTGACGGGATCGGCCGTTGGAATCGCTGGAGCTCATTCCACTGGGCCGGCTCCAGCTTGGGAGGTTGCCTTGCAGCAATATTCGGACACGATATCCGGCGAATGGTCTCGTTTCAGCCCCGCGAAGGTCGCTGTTTCGGATCGGTTCCACAGGAGACTCTCCCCATGATTGAAGATGTTCTTTTCTCCAGCGCCGCCCATTTGATGGAGGCGCAGGGCCGCAATGACAGTGAATCGGTTTCGCGGACCACGACCGACGTCCGCACCCAGAATGAGTTCATCCAGTGCGACGTGGAGAAACTCTTCATGCTCACCGAGGCGCTGTGGACGATCCTGAAGGAGAAGCACGGCTGCACCGATGCGGAACTCGTCCAGCGGGTCCAAGAAATCGATCTGCGGGACGGCAAGCTCGACGGCAAGGTGGCCAAGGTGAATCCCGACTGCCCAAAGTGCAGCCGCAAGCTCATGGGCAAGCGCCCGGTGTGCCTCTACTGCGGCGCCGAGGTCACCCGCGGAGATCTCGCTCCTTTCAGCCGATAGGGCCTCGCGGCATAACGACAGAACCGCCGCACCGATTCCCGGCCCAGGCCCTCTGAGTGCGGCGGACATTTTCGGCAGAGACAAGGCGGATCGAGGGTCGTGTCTTTGGTCCCCGGCCCAAGCCATCTGAGTGCGGCGAGGCATTCTCGGCAGAGACAAGACGGTTCGGGGGTCGTGTCTTTGCTCCCCGGCCCAGGCCGCCTGAGTGCGGCGAGGAATTTTCGGCAGGGACAAGGCGGATCGGGGGTCGTGTACCCCTTGCGGTACTCGACCCCCGATCCAACGCAGTAGCTGCCGAAAAGGCCCGCCGCACTCAGACGGCCTGAGAGGCTGCATAGGCGCTGGCCCATGCCCACTGGAAGTTGTAGCCGCCCAGCCAGCCGGTCACATCCACCACCTCGCCGATGAAGAACAACCCCTTCACGTCCCGACATTCCATGGTCTTGGACGACAGCGCGGAGGTGTCCACACCGCCCACCGTCACCTCCGCCTTCGGATAGCCTTCGTCACCGTCCGGCTGGAGTTCCCAGCCCGAGAGCTGTGTCGCCAACGTGTCGATCTCGCGTTGCGGCAATTGGGCCAAGGGCCGCGGAGCCGCGTTCGGCCCCAGCCACGCCTGAACAAACCGCTCCGGCAGCACCTGGCGCAGCGCCCATTTCAGATCTTTCCCGCCGGTCCGGTGCGACATGAGGAATGCCTTCGCATCCACGCCGGGCAGGAGATTGATCCGGAACGCTTCGCGCGGCTTGAGCACGCTCGAGATTTGCAGGATCGACGGACCACTGAGCCCTCGATGCGTGAACAGCGTGTTCTCGCGGAAGCGCGGCCGGTCGGCGCTCACCCAGGTTTCGACATCGACCGACAAGCCGCTCAACGCCGTGAAGGCCGAGTAGCGGGTCGCTGGCAGGGTCAGTGGCACCAACCCGGGACGCGGCTCCACCAGCGGCACCCCGAATTGGCGGGCGATGTGGTATCCCCAGGGCGTCGCGCCCAGCTTCGGGAACGAAAGCCCGCCCGTGGCGATCACCAGCGAATCGGCCGTGCGCTCGCCCTGCGAGGTGCGGATCCGCCAACCGCCCTCGGGCAACCGCTCCACTCCCTCCACCTTGCAGTTCACCGTGATCCGTACCCCGGCATCGCCGCATTCCTGTTCCAGCATCTGCAGGATCTGCTTCGAACTCTGATCGCAGAACAACTGCCCCAGCTTCTTTTCATGCCAGGCGATTCCGTGACGCTCGACCAGAGCAAGGAAATCGGCCGATGTGAACCGGGCCATCGATGACTTCAGGAAATGCGGACTACCCGAGGTGACGTAGTTGGCCGGCGTCGCGCCGATGTTGGTGAAATTGCAGCGTCCTCCGCCGGAGATCAGGATCTTGTTGCCGGGCCGTGGATTGTGCTCCAGCAGCTCCACGCGCCGCCCGCGCAAGCCCGCCGACCGGGCACAGAAGAGCCCCGCCGCACCTCCCCCGACCACCACCACATCCCAGTGTTCGCTCATTGCATGGAACGGCCGATTGCGCCGAACCCCGATGAAAACCCAACCCGGCCCGCGAAGGCGAACCCGGAGTTCGCCGCCAACCACCTCACACAGATCCCCGCTGATGAACCCAAAGCCAAACCGGGACCCAGGTGTGCCAACGCGCAAGACGAACGCCGCAGCGGTTGCGCAACGCGCGATGCGGGGCGGTTATTGGCTTGAGAAAGCCGGCGCGCAGTCGCTAATCGCAGGGCGGTGCGTCGCATCTCCCTATTGATCTTCATGTTCTTGGCGTGGACCGCCGGGGGATGGCTCATCGGCGGTGCCAGCCCCGTGCCGGCAAAACCGGAACCGCCCCTTCCCCGGGTGCTCCGGTGGGCCAATGATGCCGAAGGGGGCGCCCCCTACATCTTCCACCCGGCCGACCAACCCAACCGACTCGTGGGCTTCGAGGTGGAGCTGGCCGAGGCCCTGTGTCAGCGACTCGGCTGCGAATCCCGATTCGTCCAATACAACTGGGCCAACCTCATCCCCGGGCTCCGCCAGGGCGGCAATTTCGACATCGTCATCGCGGCCCTCGAGCGCACGCCCGAGAACCTCGCGCAGGTGGCCATGAGCCGGCCCTATTTCACGTTCGGACAGCAATTGATCACGCGGGCCCAGGATTCCGGTGTCGGGAGTCTCACGAACCTCACCGGCCGACGCGTCGGCGTGTTGGCTTCCACTCTGTCTCACCGACTGGCCACTCGGCAGCCCGGCCTCGAAGTGCGCGTGTACGACGAGAATGTGAACTACTTCCGCGATCTGGAACTGGGCCGCATCGACGCCGTGCTCACCGACTCTCCGATCGCCGCGGTCCAACTGCGCGATCACCCCACCCTCCGACGGGCAGGCCCCCCCTTCGCACCCGCCCACTACGCGATCGCGGTGCCCCTCGAGAGCCGCCACCTCCTGACGCGGATCGATGCGGCCCTGGGCGACCTGATCGGCGACGGGACCCTCGAGCGGATCTACCGACGCTATGCCCTCTGGGATGCGGACCAGGCGAACCTCGCCACCTGGAAACCCGAGCCCCCGGAAACCGACACGCTCAAGCCGGCGCAGCCCCTCGACCTTGCGACCCGAACGGCACCCCAACCAACCCACGCTGGCCATATCCCCGATATCCCCGGCACCGGTTCCCGATCACCGCTCCGCTACCTGCCGATCCTGCTCGAGGCCGCCGGTACCACCCTGTGGGTGACGCTTGCCTCGATGACTCTGGCCGTGGGGTGGGGACTGGTTCTGGCGTTGGTCCGACTCCATGGCTCCCGAATCTGGCGCTGGGCGGCCATGGCCTATGTCGAGGTGTTCCGCGGGACACCGCTGCTGCTGCAGCTGTATTTCATCTGCTTCGGACTGGCCCAGCAGTGGGGCTGGACACTGTCGGCCGGGGCCGCGGCCGTGCTGACCCTCGGGCTCAATTACGCGGCCAACGAAGCCGAGAACTTCCGGGCCGGACTCGAAGCGGTTCCCCGCGGCCAGACCGAGGCGGCACTGGCCTTGGGCCTGTCGCCCCTGCAGACCGTGCGACGCATCGTGCTGCCCCAGGCGCTGCGGATCAGCCTGCCGGGCCTCACCAACGACCTGATCGCGCTGTTCAAGGATTCCTCCATCGTCTCGGTGATCGGCCTGGTGGAGCTCACCAAGGAGTTCCTCATCCGCTCGCTCGATGCGGGCGACTACCTCGGCCTGGGCGTGCTCACGGCCGCGATCTACTTCGCGATGGGCCACACCGCCTCGCTCGCGGCCCGGGCCCTGGAACGGAGGCTGAGGACATGATCGAGATCCACGGACTCAAGAAACGCTTCGGTGCGGTGAGCGTGCTCGACGGCATCGACCACCATCAGGCCGCCGGCGAGGTGGTGGCGCTGATCGGACCCAGCGGCTGCGGCAAGAGCACCTTCCTGCGATGCCTGAACTGGCTGGAGACCCCCGACTCCGGCTCCATCCGACTGGGCGAGGTGCGCATCGACGCGGGCACACCGTCGGCCTCGGACCCGTCTCTCCGGCAACGGCTGCGGCGGCACACCGGGATGATCTTCCAGCAGTTCCACCTGTTTCCCCACAAGACCGCTCTGGAGAATGTGATGGAGGCTCCGGTGCAGGTGGACCGCCGGCCGCTGCCCGAAGCCCGCGATCTGGCGATGGGGTTGCTGTCGAAGGTGGGTCTGGCCGACCGGGCGCATCACCGACCCTCACAGCTCTCGGGCGGCCAGCAGCAACGGGTGGCCATCGCCCGGGCGCTGGCCATGAAGCCCAAGGTTCTCCTCTGCGACGAACCCACCAGCGCGCTGGATCCCGAACTGCGGAGCGAGGTGCTGGCGGTGCTGCGCACGCTGGCCTCCGAAGGCATGACGCTGCTGCTGGTGACCCATGAACTGGCCTTCGCCCGCGACATCGCGCATCGGATCGTCTTCGTCGAGGGCGGGCGGGTGGTGGAATCGGGCCCGGCACCCGAGGTACTGGATCACCCCAGGCACCCGCGCCTCCGTGAATTTCTCGGAAACAGCCCGGCAGCTCAGACTTTCGGGGCCGATAGGAGCGCCAAGCGCCCATCCTGACATCCGGCCGCCACCCGGGCCTCTCCCGCCAACCAGGCCAAGGTCGTCACGGCTCCCGCCAGGGCCGTGGCCCGCAGCGGTTGAGACGATTTGCCGGCATTCCAGAACAGCACTTGGCCTCCTTGGCAACCGCTGGCCAACAGGTGCCCCGCCTTCTGGTAGGCCAGGCACGAGACCCGGGCCGGATGCCCTTCGAGAATGCGCGGGGTGGAACCGGCCGGCCCCTTGCCGCTGCAATCCCACACCATGAGTTCCTGGCCTCCGTCGGTGGCGAGGTATCGCCCGGAATGATGCCAGGCCAGGCTACGCACCTTGGCGGCGTAGCCCGACATGGCCAGTTCTTCACCTTCCCGGAACGGCAGGGGCCAGATCTGGACACTGTTCTCCTGGGTTCCGGCCACCACCCAACGGCCGTCCGGCGACATGGCCAGCGAGACGAGGCTGGTCTTCCAGGGCAGTTCCGAGGTGACTCGACCGCTCTGGGCGTCATACACCGTCACTCCGCCATAGCAGGCCGCGCCCAGCGATCGACCCTCGGCCGACCAGACCAGTGCCGCCACGGTGCTGCGATGCCCGCCCAGGGTCCGCGCCCACCCCCGGTCTCCCGGAGCCCCGATGCACACCGACTTGCCCGAGGCAGCGGCCAGCCACTCGCCCGACGGAGAGAAGGCCAGCTGTTCGACCCAGGCCGACGGCATGGGCAACGACTCGATCAAGGTGCCGGTCGCCGGATCCCAGATCCGAACCTGACCGTCTTGCCCCGAGGTCGCGAAGGTGGGGCCGGCGGGATTCCAGGCCAGACGGAAACCACCTCCCTCATGGGCCTGGATGGACTGGAGACGTCGGCCCGAAGCGGCGTCGACCACCCAGGCCGACCCTTCGGTCCCCAGGACCGCGATCAGGGCCCCATCCGGCGAGCCGGCCAGAGCGGCGATGGGTTCGGAGAGGTCCAACACCCAATCGGCGGGGCGAAGCGGAGCATTCATCACAAATCAAGGCGGAGGCGGTCACGGAGCGACTCAGGCCAGGCAGCGACGGAACCCGGCATTCAAGGCCTCGCGGTCCAGATTGCGCCCGATGAACACCAACTGGCTCTTGCGCTCGAGGGCGTCTTTCCAGGGACGGTCGGGCTTGCCCTCGAAGAGCATGTGGACGCCCTGGAACACGAAGCGGTTGGCCTGCCCCTTGATGTTGAGGATGCCCTTCATGCGGAAGATGTCCTGACCCTTGGTCTGGAGTAGTTCGCTGAGCCAAGCGTTGAGCTTCTTGGCGTCGAGTTCGCGGCGCTCCTCGATGCCGACACTGGAGACGGTCTCGTCGTGAGTGTGGTTGTGCCCGTGGCCGCCGTGTTCATGGACATGGGTGGGCTCGACGGTCTTGCCGTCACGCTCAATGCGACCGTGGAACTCGCCCAGACCGTGCTGGGTGAACAAGGCGTAGTTGCCATGGGCCGGGATGCGCAGGGTGGCCGTGATGCCGTCTTCACTGAGGATGAGCTTGTGGAGCGTCTTGCCCGGCTTGATCACCCCGCCCGTGCGGACCGCGGTACCGATACCGTTGAACACGCCCTCGGCGATCTCTTCGGCGTGATGCAATGCATCATGCAGTCCGCCCTCGCAGTGGTCGCCGTGATCATGGTCGTGATCGTGATCGTGCCCATGCCCGTGATCATGGTCGTGGCTGTGGCCATGTCCGTGGTCGTGCCCATGATCATGTCCGTGCCCGTGGTCGGCCGAATGGGTATCCAACTGGAGGAGGACCGCACCCATGACGGCATCGGGACCGGCGTCGAGGCGCAGCGTGTAGTCACCGGCATCGAGGTGCAGCGTGCCGCTCCACTCGAAAGGCAGCTCCTTCTCCAGGAAATCGCCATCGAGCGAGAGCTTGTGGTTCAGGTCGAAGGCGTGGAGATGGATGACCTGATCGACCGACAGGTTCGATTGCTGGGTATGCAGGATCTTGGCGACCGGGTTCACGGCGCGCACCTGACGCTCCAGTTGGACCAGTTCGTCGGGCGTCACCAGATCGGTCTTGTTGAGCACGATGCGGTCGGCGAAGGCGATCTGCTGCTTGGCCTCGGGGGCGTCATGGAGGTGCAGGGAGATGTGCTTGGCATCGACGAGGGTGACGATGCCGTCGAGGCGGAAGCTCTCCTTGATCTCGTCGTCGCTGAAGAAGGTCTGCGCGACGGGGCCCGGATCGGCGAGGCCGGTGGTCTCGACCAGCACGTAGTCGAACTTGTTCCGGCGCTTCATCAACTGACCGAGGATCCGGATAAGGTCGCCCCGGACGGTGCAGCAGAGGCACCCGTTGTTCATCTCGAAGATCTCCTCGTCGGCCTGGATGACGAGTTCGTTGTCGATGCCGATCTCGCCGAATTCGTTCTCGATCACGGCGATGCGCTTGCCGTGGTTGGCGGTCAGGATGCGGTTCAGGAGCGTCGTCTTGCCGGCGCCGAGAAAGCCGGTGAGGACGGTCACCGGGATGCGCGTGTCGTTGTGTTCGGCCATATAGAGTGAAGCTACCTTGCTGGAAGGTTCTCCCTAAGGCAAATGCGGCGGTGGGTCCTTCGGCAACGGATCACCTCCGATCGGCTCCGCGTTCAGGGACAAGACAAAGGCCCTGGACGCGTTGCATCCAGGGCCTTGGCACGGGTCACCGACCCTCCGGTCACTTGCCCGGAGGCTTCGGCGGCAGCAGGCCCAAGATGTCCTGCTGCTTGAGGTACCACTCCCGCAAGGTCCGCGAGAGCATGGAGTCCTTGAAGTCCTTGAAATTGGCGATGTTCAGGGCGCCATCGATATCCTCCTTCAGGGCCTTGTTCAGGTCGCCCTTGGCGTCGGTGGCCCAGCCGCGATAGGTGCCGGTCTTGTCGTTGAGCATCTTGGCCGCGGCCATGCGGACCTCGGGCTCGTAGCGGAAGTCGACGACCTCCACGAGGCTCTTGTCCACCTTGCCCTTGAGCCGCTTGGTCTCGTCCTTGGCGGTGAGCACCAGGCGGGCGGCATCGATGATGCGCTGCTCCACCTTGGCGGTGATGTCGCCGTCTTCGAGACTCTCCTGGGCCACGATGCCCAGATCGCGTGGCGCATTCTCCAGACGGGCGCACACCTGCTTGACCAGCTCCTTCTCGAACTCGCGGAAGAACTTCTCACCCCGCTTGAGGATCAACTCCTTCTCAGCGGCGCTGAAGGCGTATTTCTTTTCATCGAGGCCGACAAAGTTGGTGTAGGCCGGCGCTTCGAGCAGCTTGCGCAGGCGGGCCATGAGGTTGGCTTCGCTGACCTTGTCGGCGGTCGGGATTCCCTTGGGGGCATCCTTGAGTTCGAGCTTCAGATCGAGCGGCATGAAGCTGAACAGGGCGCGATCCACGCCGCCGATGCGCTCGATCTGATCGTTCAGATCCTTCCAGTGGGCCTTGGCCCGATCCTTCTGGTTGAGCTCGCCGATGAAGTCGAACTGGTTCTCCACCCGCAGCGACCGGGTCGAGGAGCGGAACCATGAGAGCATCGAGGCGAAGTGGCTGGCCGTTTGCGCGGCGTAGCGGGTGGGCGAGAGGTTCACCTCGGCGATGGGCGTGGCATCCCGCGAATCGCGCGGTGCCTTGGCCGCGATGAAGGTTTCGATGAGGCTGTTGGGGAGCAGGCGGATGTCGTCGGCCAACTGCGAATAAGCGCCCACCACGGGCTCGACACCTTCGTCGAAGCGCTGCAGGTCGCCATAAGTACCGACCAGTTCGTCGGATCCGAAGAGCATCTTCTTGTCACGCGGCTCCTGACCCCCGAAGTAACCCCATTGGATGGTGGCCTTGTCGTGCGGCAGCGGCTCCTTGCGGGTGCGGATGAACCAACCCACCTGCACGGCCGACTTGAAGACCGTGTACTCCATGATGGACGACGAAGCGAAGTGGTTGGTGTAGGCATCGAGACTCTGCCCGGTGACGTAAGCCTGGAACCACTCGTCGATTTGCTGGCGGCTCATGTTGGCCGAGACGCTGCCGGCGAAGTTGTGGCGCAGGCCGAGCACGTGGCCCACCTCGTGGGCCACCACCTCGCGCACATAGTCCTGCGAGGCCCGCAACGCACCGGCATCCGTCAGGGTTTCATTGGAGAGCAGGTCTTCCAGGCCCTGGGCGTACTGGTGGGCGAACTCCACCGACTGCATGTGGCAGAGGCCGTTGGCCGTCATCCAGGGGAAGCCCTGCGCGGCCTCGCCACCGACGGCGTCGGCGGTGAGCTTCTTCTTGTCGACGACGAGGTCGCGCATCGAACGCAACAGGGCTCGGGCGCGGGCCTTGCCGCTCAGGGCGAACACGCTGGTCATGTAGGCCTGACCGTGCTCCGACTGGCCGGTGCGCGGGTCGATGAGGATGTCGGCGTAGGCGAAGCCGGCGTTGTCCCAGGGCACCCACTGCACGATGTTGTAGCGCGGATCGGGGGCGGTGACGCCGGCCGGGGCCTTCTCGGCCTTCACCACGTTGGTGCCGAAGGCGCGGTTCCAATACAGGATACCATCCTTCACGGCCTCGACGTAGTCGGCCGGGGTGTTGGCGCTGTAATGAAAGACCACCGGCTTGGAGAGGTCGAAGCGGGCCATCTGGGGCGACGGACGACCCGTGCTCTCCTCCAACCGGGCCTGGGTCTCGAAGAAGCGGGAGTACCGCAAATCGGACGCCGGGGCCTCCTTGCCCTTGTAGACGCCGGCCTCATAGGGCGTGAAGAAGTAGCGGACCTCGAAACGCTGCTCGACGTTGGCCATGGCCTCGCGGTCGCGGACCTGGACGCTCTGGCGGATGGCCAATTGGTTGTCGAGCTTCTCGGCCTGGAACACGCGCGACTGCGGGATTTCGAGAGACTCATCGCGCGACATCGGATTGAAGCCACGGCCCTGACCGTACCAGATCTCGGTGTAGAGCCGGCGCATGCCCCGGTTGAAGTCGATGACCACCTTGGTGGCGTCCTGCTCGACGATGGGGAATGTGGTCAGGATGCGCCGAGCGGGCAGGTCCTTGGTGACCACCAGGCCATCGGTCGCTTCGTACAGATCGACGCCATCGTGGAAGAGCTCGAACTTCACGATCTTGCCGGACAAGCCCGTGGAGGTCGCGGCCAGCGACTGCGGGATGCGGGAGGCCGACATCAGGTGCTCCTTGCCGAACACGGTGCGCGGCAGGACCAGCGTGTTGTTGGTGCCCACGCTGATTTCCAGGGTCGCCTTCTTGGCGGCGGCTTGGGCGCTGAGGGATTGGGGGGATCCGACGACCGCGCTCAGCAGGATCGCCGAGAGCAGCGGTGCGAGACGGGAACGAACGTCTGTGAAGAGCATATCCGGATTCAGTTCTGGTGGAGAGGGTTCGAGTTCAGGTGGCGTCAACCTGACATCAAATCGTCCCCTGTCTCCAGAATATCCGTGGGTCGGGCATGCGATGCACCGGGAGCGATTCGACGCCCCTCAGCGGAGGGACTGCAAAGACTCGTCCAACCGCTTGGGTGACACGGGCACCGCAGTGCCCAATTCCTGGGCGAAGAGCGACACCTTGAATTCCTCGAGCAACCACCGGAACCCCTCCACACGCCGGGCGGCGTCGGGGATCGGCGGCGGGGTGGCCCGCAAACGGGCCAGCGCCGCCTGATAGGGCGCGACCGCCTTGGCCCGTTCGGCATCCTTGACCGGATTGTTGGCCGCCCGCTCGGCCCGCAGGGTCAGCGCCTTGAGGTACCGGGGCAGGTGACGCAGCGTCTCGAACTCGACGCCGTCCAGAAACGCCGGGGGCATGAGCGCCGCCAGCTCCTCGGCCAGGGTGGCGGGACGACCCGATCCGGACGTCCCGGAGGCGGCGGAACCACCCGGCGCCTTGCCGGCCGACGGGGCGGCGACCAGGAGCGAGCCCAATTGACTCAAATCGTTGAGAGTCCGGGTCTTGGGAGGCAGGGCCTTGACCGGGGCGGGCAAGCCGATGCGGGCACGGGCCAGTTGGAGACCCTGAAGGACGAGGGCCAACTGGTCCATGAACCGGGGAACAAGCCCTTCGATCCGCTCCCGACCCCGGGTGACCGCGGCCTCGAAGGACACGGGGTTCAGCGCCTCGGGCAGGTCGGCCGGAAGGAGGTGGCGCAGCAGGTGTCTGAGGGCCCTCTCCCGCAGTTCCGAGAGCGATCCGAGGGGCGCATAGGCGGCCTCGAACCGGGCCAGCGCGCGCAACTCCTTCTCCACCCAACCCAGATCCTTGGAGAGCGCCAGTTCGACCAGGCGCTGGAAGCCCGGCAGGGAGGCCGATTGGCGCGCCTCGCGGGTGCGGAAGAGGCGGACATTCACGGCGGCACCCTCCCGGTCGAGGCCGGGCCAAGCCATCACGGGAAACACCGGATCATCGACCACCGTGAGGCGCTCGGGCAATTCACCGCAACTCCAGGTGGTCATGGCCGGGCGTTCCCAACGCCGCACCGCCTCCTTCCAGGCGGGCGGATCCCCGACCGGTTTCGGCGCCGCCAGAGGCAGACGGGCGCGAACCTCCTGAAGATCGCGGCCGGCCACGAGTGTCCGGCGATCGGACCCCAGCAACTCGAAGCGGAGCTTGAGGTGGGCGGGCACCGCATCGGCATCCCAGGCGTCCTCGGGCACCGGCACGCCGTAGCGCCGGGTGAGGAAGCGGGCGAGGTCGGCGAAGAACGAGCCCCCCTGGGGTTGGAACTCGGCCACGATCTCCGGAACCTTGGGCGGAAAGGGCATCAATTCGCGCCGCAACGATTTGGGCAGCGCCCGCAGCAATTCTTCGATCTTGGCTTCGCGCAGACCGGGCACGGCCCATTCCAGCACCGCTGCCGGGGCCCGCTGGGCCAATGGGGCCGGCAATTGCACCGTGACCCCGTCATGGGCTTCGCCCGGCGCGTAGGCATAGACCAGAGGCACCACCTGACCATCCACCGTGACGCTGTCGGGGAAGACGGTCTCGTCGAGATGCAAATCCTTGCCGCCGGTGATCTCCCGTTCGATCGCACAGAGATATCCGGGCTCGGTGTGATCGCGCAGCAGGCGATGCAACTCGTGCAGCGAGGAGACGTTGTCCAGATGCCGGCTGTAGAACTCGAAGAAGGCCTGGTCGAGGTCGACCGAGGTGCGTCGGAGGCGGGTCTGCCAGTTCTCCACCTTTTCGCGCAAGGCCCGGTTGGCGGCCATGAACCGGGGTTCGGCCGAAGGGGCAGCCGTCTGCAGGGCCCGCTTCACCGCCCGTTCGTCGTCGCCATCGAAGTCGTCGTTCCGCCCGGAGAGGGCCGGGGGCAGCAGATCGTCTTCGACCAGCGCCGAGCGGATGAAGATCGCCGTGGCCTCGCGGGGTGCGAGGTTGCCGTAGGCCACCTTGCGGGCGAAGACCTCCAACCCGTGGAAGGTGGTCTTCTCCTCGACCAATACCCGGCCCGCACTGGCGCTCCAGTGGGGGTTCTGGTGGGTCACTTTGCAGAGGTGCGGGGCCAGTCGGACGATCCACTGCGGGTCGATGGCGGCCAGCGTCCGGGCGAAGAGCTGGGAGGTCTCGACGATCTCGCCGCACACCATCCAGGCGGGCTGTCGGGTCTTCTCGGGCTTGGCCGCGGCCTGCCCCGCGGGGGGGGGTCGACGCTCCTGCCTCGGCGAACGCTCGGGCCGGTCGTACAGCACCGACCCCGGAAACACCGACACCATGCGGTTGCCGACGCCCTTGTACACGTTGCGTTCCTGGCGGACGGCCACGTGACCCAGCAGACCGGCCAAGATGCAGCGATGGACCGCGTCTTCCTCGGCCGGGCGCTCGTTGAGCTTCACGCCGTCGAGGTCTTCCAAGGCCCCTTGCAATTGCCCGTGCAAGTCCTGCCATTCGCGCATGCGGAGGTACGAGAGGAAGTGCTGGCGGCAGAACTTTCGCCGCGCCCCCTGGGTGCGCAGCGACTCCCACTGGTCATGCACGCCGTTCCACAACCCGAGCAGCGACAGGAAGTCGGACTGCGAGTGCATGAACCGGCGGTGGGCCTTGTCGGCCGCCTCGCGCTGGTCGAGCGGGCGCTCGCGCGGATCCTGGATGCTCAGGCCGGCGGCGATGATGAGGAGCTCACGGCCCGCGTGCTCGGTCTGCGCCTGCAGGAGCATCCGTCCCAAGGTGGGATCGATGGGCAGGCGGGCCAGATCACGGCCCAAGGGCGTCAATTCGCGCTGGTCGTCGAGGGCGCCCAGTTCCTGCAACAGCGAATAGCCCCCGCTGATGGCCATCGGAGCCGGCGGGTTGAGGAACGGGAAGGTCTCGATGTCGCCCAGGCGCGAGGCCTTCATGCGCAGGATGACCTCGGCCAGGTTGGCCCTCTGGATCTCGGGCTGGGTGAAGGGAGAGCGCTCTTCGAAGTCCTCCTCGGAATAGAGTCGGATGCACACGCCGGCCTCGACACGGCCGGCCCGTCCCTTGCGCTGGTTGGCGCTGCTCTGCGACACCGCCTCGACCGGCAACCGGCGGGTGCGGGTGCGGGCGTTGTAGCGGCTCATGCGCACCAGGCCGGAGTCGATCACGAAGCGGATGCCCGGGATGGTCAGCGAGGTCTCGGCGATGTTGGTGGCGATGACCACCTTGCGCCGGGACGACGGACTGAAGACCTGCTGCTGATCGCCGGAACTGAGGCGGCCAAAGAGCGGGACCACCTGCGCCTCGGAACCCAAACGCCCCTCGACCAGGTCGGCGCATTCGCGGATGTCCCGTTCGCCGGGCAGGAAAATCAGCACGTCTCCGCCGCCGGTCTCATAGAACAGCCGCTCGCATTCGCGGGCGGCCGCATCCACGAAATCGGTGTCGGCCGGATCCGACGACGCACCCTCGCCTCCCGGAGGCCGGTACTCGACCTCGACGGGAAACGTCCGCCCGGAGACCTCGATGATCGGGGCGTCGTTGAAGGCCTTGGAGAACGCCGCCGTGTCGATGGTGGCCGATGTGATGATGACCTTCAGGTCCGGACGCTGGGCCAGCAGGTTCTTGAGGTGCCCCAGCAGGAAATCGATGTTCAACGACCGCTCGTGGGCTTCGTCGATGATGATGGCCTCGTATTCGGCGAGGGTCGGATCGCCCTGGACCTCGGCCAGGAGCATGCCGTCGGTCATCAGCTTGATGACCGTGTCGGAACCCGATCGGTCGTCGAAGCGGATCTTGCAGCCCACTTCGCGGCCCCACGACACATCGAGCTCCTCGGCGATGCGTCGTGAGATGGACAGCGCGGCCACGCGGCGCGGCTGGGTGCAACCGATCATGGCCCGAGCCCCGAGCCCGGCCTCCAGGCACATCTTGGGGATCTGGGTCGTCTTGCCCGAGCCGGTCTCGCCGGCGATGACCACCACCGGATGGGCGCGGATCGCCGCGACGATGTCGTCCTTGCGGGCCGAGATGGGCAGGCCCGGCGGGTATTGCGGGCGAGGCATGGTCTGCGCCCGGAGTTCCCGCCGCTCGATCGAGGCCCGCGCCTGTTCCATCAGGCGGTCCAGCGGATGGGGGCCGTCGCCCACGGGGCGCCCGTCGCGCACCCATCGGGCCGCGCGCGCGCCCAGCCGGACCCAGTCCGACAGCATGCAGCGCGGCAGCAGTTGCCGGAGTTCATCGATGCGCGGGTCGGTCATGCGTTCGGGGCGCAGAGCATGCGACAAGCCCGGCCCATGGCAACGCCGGGAATGACAGTCCGCATCGGGCGCGGGTCGTCGATGGCAAGGGACGCTTGAACCCGGGCAAAACCGGAGAAGCCCCGGACTCGGCGCCTTCTAGTTTCCCCGCCGGCAGGGTCGAACCTCGCCGGTCACCGGCCGGGCACGCGACCGAGCCCGCCTCACACCACCCCAACCCGTCGCCCATCCATGCTCCCCAAATACAAAGTCACCTACGACATCGACCCGCACGGCAAGATGCCCGCGTCGCATTTCACCACCGACGACCCGGTGACCTGCGAGACCTTCCTGACCGATCTGCTGGACCGCAAACTGCACATCCGGGAGATCGCCCACGAGGGCGTGGCCCTGCCCTCCAACCAGTTCGACGCGATGATCCGATCGGCCGTGCTGCAACTGGCCTCGCGCCATGTGTGCACCTCGCTGAAGATCTCCACCGACGACGCCCACGTCCGCTTCGGGCTGCCCGCCTGAGCACGGGGCTCCATGCGGAGGGGTGCTCTCCCGAGGGCTCGTCCGACCGGACACCGCCGATCTCCGGTGACGCCCGGAGCGATCGACCATTGATGTCGGGGGCGGAGGCGGTTCACGCTGAAGCCCACAACCGACCCTCATGAGCCGCACCCCGCCCGCCTCCGCCCCGAGCCTCCCCTCCAACTCCAGCGCCCTCGCTGCAGCCGTGGACGCGGCCCATCAGGCCGGCGCCTTGATGAAGCAGCACCTGCGCCGGGCCAAGCAGGTCAACGAGTCGCACCAGCACGACATCAAGCTCGAGCTGGATGTCCGGTGCCAGAAGCTCATCACGCGGGTGTTGGCCCGGGCTTTCCCCGCGATTCCCGTTCTGGGCGAAGAGGGCATCGATGCCGCCAGCGAGCAGGCGGTGGCCCGCTGGGTGGTGGATCCCATCGATGGCACGGTGAACTTCGCCTACGGCATCCCGCATGCCGCGGTGAGCATCGCCTTGCAGGTGCGCACGGCCGACGGATTCCGGAGCGAGGTCGGCGTGGTGTACGACCCCTTCATGGATGATCTGTGGACGGCCATCCGCGGCAAGCCCGCCCGGCTCAACGGTCGCATCACCCGAGTGAGCACCCGCCCCCGGTTGGATGAATCCATCGTCTCGCTCGGCTTCGCCAAGAGCCAGGACAGCCTGAAGGCCGCGCAGGCCGACTTCCTCGAACTCACCCACCGGGTGCGCAAGATCCGCATCATGGGTTCGGCCGCGCTGGCCCTCACCTACGTGGCCTGCGGGCGCTTCGATGCCTATGTCGAGGCCGGGGTGCGCCTCTGGGACATCGCCGCGGGTGGGCTGATCGTCGAATGCGCCGGTGGCTCGTTTGTCACACAGGCTCTGCCCGGGGAACACCGCTATGGTCTGATCGCCAGCAACGGGCTCATCCACGATCAGATTCCGCATGCGCGCGCGGCGGGCGCAAAGTCGAAACCCGCCGGCTCCAAGGGTGGATCGAAAACGCCATCCCGCTCCCGGTCGTGATCAGGCCCAGTCGTAATTGAAGCTGATGCTGATGCGCTCGGCCTTGAGGGGATTGGCGGGCACCTCGTGGCGCAGCCAGCTCTCGAAGAGCGTCACGCTGCCCGCGGTGGCGGGATAGGTCACATAGCGCCGGGATCGTGCACCGCCCTCGGCCGAGACCGGCGGGGCGGCCATCAGCTTGCTCATCCGGGGATCCTCGAACTTCAGACCGGCGCAACCCTTCGGCGTGGCCACATAATAGGTGCCGCTGACCACCGAATTGGGGTGCAGATGCAGGCTGTGGGTCACGCCCTGGGGCATGATGTTGATCCAGCAATCGGACATCTTCAGCCCGCCGCCACCCAGGTCCCACTCCAAGGATTTGGCGTAGGCGCGGACGTGGCGGTCGATCAGACGCTCCAGCTCCATGAAGGTGGAGGAGACGGTGTGCATGCGGTCGATGGACCCGTAGGACGTGTATCCGCCGGGGTAGTTCTTCTTGGACCACTTGCGCCCAGCGTCGTCGAACTCGCGGAACTGGTGGCATTCCTTGAGCAGTTCGCGATTGAACGCGGCTCCATTGGGGCGCAGTCGCGCGCTGTAGATGAACGTGGGAAACCAGGCTTCGATCCGTTTCACGGCGAGCAGCCTGCCTCAGGGCTCCGCACGATGAAACCTTTTCAGGCCCTCGACCGTCAGTCAGTCTGACAATCCGATCATGCGCCCGGGTATCGCCCTTTTCATCTTGGCTCTCGCCTGGTCTCTGAAGGCGGCACCTGCAATCGTCCATTGGAGCTTTGCGCCCATTTCCGATCCGGAGCTTCCCCGTGTTAAGGATATCACTTGGCCCACCCGCTCCGTGGACCGGTTCATCCTGGCTCGACTGGAGTCGGCCCAGCTCAAGCCGGTGCGTGCGGCTTCTCCGCGGGAGTGGCTCCGACGCGCCAGCTTCGATCTGACCGGGTTGCCGCCGACTCCGGAGCAGATCGCGCGCTTCCAACCCGATGAAACCGGCCTCGTGCCCGAATCCCGGTACGCCGAGCAGGTCGACGAGTGGCTTTCGAGCCCGACCTTCGGCCAACGCTGGGCCCGGCATTGGCTCGATGTCGCGCGATTCGGTGAAAGCGCCGGCAAGGAGCGCAACCACCTGTTTCCCGAGGCGTGGCGGTATCGCGACTGGGTGGTCGATGCCTTCAACCACGACAAACCCTACCGGGACTTCATCCGGGAGCAGATCGCCGGCGACCTGCTGGCCCAGACGGCCCCGCCTTCCGACCGGGATGCCCTGATCGTCGCCACCGGCTTCCTGGCGATCGGCACCAAGGGACTCAACGAAGGGCGGCGCGAACAGTTCTTGGCGGATTTGGTGGACGAACAGATCGACACCACCACCCGGGCGATTCTCGGCCTGACCGTGGCCTGCGCGCGCTGCCACGACCACAAGTCCGACCCCGTCTCGCAACGCGATTACTACGCCCTGGCCGGAATCTTCCGCAGCACCGAGACGTGCTACGGCACCACCGGCGACCAGGCCCGCAACCGGCAGCCCTCCACCCTGATCCCCCTGGATCGGGCTGCCCGTGCCGAACTGGCCCTGCAACCCATGCCGGGAGCCCCGGACCGGAAGCGCAACGGCCCGCGCGGCGCACCCCTGGAGATCCCCGACCATCGGGCCACCCAGGCAAGGGCCATGGGCGTGCGGGAAAGACGACCGGAGGACGCATTCTTCCTGATCCGGGGCGAGGTGACCCAGCGCGGCAGTCGCATCGCCCGAGCCCTGCCGGCATCGATCAGCCCGGTTCCCGTCGGCCCGATCCCCGCCACGGAAAGCGGTCGGCTTCAACTGGCCGACGGGTTGACCCACCCCGACCATCCGTTGACCGCCCGCGTGGCGGTCAACCGCGTCTGGCAGCACCTCCTCGGTCGCGGTCTGGTGACCTCACCGGATGACTTCGGCCTCGGCGGCCAACGCCCCAGTCACCCGGAATTGCTCGACCACCTGGCGCGGCGATTCCAGGCCAGCGGCGGGTCCACCAAGGCTCTCATCCGGGAACTGGTGCTGAGCCGAACCTACCGTCTGTCGTCCGAAGCCGACGCCCGGGGCCTGGAGATCGACCCCGACGACACCCTGCTCTGGCGCGCCCGCCCCCGCCGACTCGACGCCGAGAGCCTCCGGGACGCGATGCTCAGCGCGGCGGGCACCCTCGATCCGACGCCCCTTCACGGTTCACTGGTCGCCCAGCTCGGAGAGGCCCCGTTCGTCAGCCGGTACTTCAGCGGCCGCGCGGCCGAACGCATGAACCGTCGGAGTCTCTACCTGCCGGTCATCCGCGACGCCACGCCCGACGCGCTCGAAGTATTCGATGTCGCCGAATCCAGCCTGGTGGTGGCCCAGCGGGACGAGACCCTGGTGCCCACCCAGGCGCTGTTCCTCATGAACAGCCCGTTCGCCCAAGCGCAGTCCCAAGCCTTCGCCCAGCGGCTGCTCCGGGAGGCCGGCGACGACGCGGGGCGCATCGACCGGGCCTACCGATGGGCGCTGTCGCGCGATCCGGAACCTCGGGAGCAGGCCCGCGCCCTGGAATTCATCCGGCAAGAGACCCTCGCCCGGGACACCCGCTCCGGCAGGCCCGCCGGGCGCGACGTCGCCTGGGCACTGTTCACCCAATCCCTCTTCGCCTGCGCCGAATTCCGCCAACTGCCCTGACCCATGAAAGCGCCCGATGCCACCCCCCTTCCGACCGCGCTCCCCTGGACCCGACGGCACCTGCTGAAGACCGCGGCCGCCGGCTTCGGATGGATGGCCTTCAGCGGCCTGGCCGCCACGGGATCGGCTGAGAACGGGTCCAATCCCGGCTCGGACAACGGCTCCAACACCGGCGCACACCGCCCCCTCGGCCACCATCGACCCCGCGCCCGGCGGGTGATCTTCCTGTGCATGCAGGGCGGCCCCTCCCATCAGGACACCTTCGACCACAAGCCGCGACTGCGGGTCGACCACGGCAAGCCCGGCCCCGGCCGCGGCAAGGGCACCCAGCTGATCGGTTCACCCTTCACCTTCCGGCGGCACGGGCACTCCGGATTGTGGATGAGCGAGGTGTTCCCGCACCTCGCCGGACAGGCCGACCGGCTCTGCATGATCCACTCCATGCGGACCGACATCCCCAACCACCCGCAGGCCTTCACGCAGCTGCATACCGGCAGCGCCCGATTCGTGCGGCCCTCGATGGGCTCTTGGGTGCTCTACGGATTGGGGAACATCAACGACAACCTGCCCGGGTTCATCAGCATCAGCCCTCCGAACCAGTTGGGTGCGGCCAACTATGGCAGCGCGTTCCTGCCGGCCGTCTACCAGGGGACGCGGATCGGAGTCGGACGCGAGGGATCCGCCGACTCGGGCATGAGCCACGTCACCCGACCCCAGCTCACCACGGGCCAACAACGACGCCAATTGGACCTGATCCAGGCCATGAACCGGGACCGGATGGCCTCCCTCGCCCCGGAACCCGGCGGCACCCTCGAGGCGGCCATTGAAGCGGGTGAATTGGCCTTCCGCATGCAGGCGGAGGTCCCGGATCTGCTCGATCTTTCACGGGAAAGCGCGGCCACTCGGGCCTTGTATGGCGTGGGCGAAGCCGGCGTCGACGGGTTCGCACGACAATGCCTGCTGGCCCGGCGTTTCGCCGAGGCCGGGGCCCGATTCATCGAGGTCAATCTGGGCGGCTGGGACCAGCACCGGAACCTCGAAGCCTCGCTGCGCAAGAATGCCCGGGCCCTCGACCGCCCCGCCGCCGCCCTCCTGCAGGACCTCGCCGCCCGCGGGCTGCTCGACGACACCCTGGTGCTTTGGGGAGGCGAGTTCGGCCGCACCGCCGACAGCCGTCAGCAGGACGGCCGCGACCACAATCATCACGGGTTCACCGTGTGGATGGCGGGCGGAGGCGTCCGCGGCGGTCTGGCCCATGGAGCCACCGATGACTACGGATCCAAGGCCATCGAGAGCCCCGTCCACATCCACGACCTCCACGCCACCCTGCTCCACTGCCTGGGCCTCGACCATGAACGTCTGACCTACCGCTACGGTGGCCGAGACCACCGGCTCACCGACGTCCACGGCTCCGTCGTCCGCGCCCTGCTCAGCTGAGGGGTTACGCCCGACCTCCCCGACTCGGACCCAACTCCGAGCCTTGGGACACCTTGGATCCGGGCCAGGACGTGGGCACGTCCGAGAAATCGCCCCCGGAAAAACCTGTTGCTGGAGAATCCCCAACCGGTAGGCTCTCCGTTCCTGCAGGTGATTTTTACCTGTGGGCCACGGCCTTAAACCGGCCCGACGCAAGTGCGTGGGGTGGCCACAATCGTACCCAACTGAATAATCCGGCCCTTCCGCCGGATGGGAACTTCAGCCGCACCCTGTGCGAGCGTTGTCGCCCAACACCAGGAAGTAGTGTCAACACCATGAGCACCATCGGAATCAAGGAACTCCTCGAAGCAGGCGTTCATTTCGGCCATCAGACCCGTCGCTGGAACCCCAAGATGAAGCGTTTCATCTTCGAGGCCCGCAACGGCATCCACGTCATCGACCTGTCCAAGACGGTCGGCCAGATCGAAGAGGCCTGCAAGTTCCTGTCCGCCACCGCGGCCAAGGGCGGCAACATCCTGTTCGTGGGCACCAAGAAGCAGGCCCAGGAAGCCGTCAAGGAGTCGGCCAAGGCCTGTGGACAACCTTTCGTCACCGAGCGCTGGCTCGGCGGCACCCTGACCAACCTCAAGACCGTCAAGCGCTCCATGAAGCGCATGAAGGAAATCGAGCGCATGGAGTCGGACGGCTCGATCAACCAGTACGTCAAGCAGGAGCAGTCCATGATCCGCCGCGAACATCAGCGGCTCTTCAAGAACCTCGATGGTCTCCGCACCATCGACGCCGCTCCCGACGTGATGTTCGTGATCGACCTCAAGCGCGAGCACAACGCCGTCGCCGAGGCCCGCCGCCTGCGCATCCCTCTGGTCGCCATCGTCGACACCAACGCCGACCCTGATCTGGTGGACTACCCGATCGCCGGCAACGACGACGCCATCCGCTCCATCAAGATCCTCCTCCAGGCCGTCACCGAAGCCATTGCCCAGGGCAAGGCCGAGGCCGATGCCAAGAAGAGCCGCCGCATCAACCGCGACGAGCCCGCCGCTGCCGCTCCTGCCGAGGCCGCCCCGGCCGAGGTCGCCGCGCCGGCCGCCGCCTGATCACCCCTCCTTCTCGAACGCGCCGGTGCGGATGACGCGCCGGCGCGTTTTCACACGACACACCAACCTCAATCGATATTCTTCATGCCTGAGATCACCCCCGCCCTTGTCGGGCAACTCCGCGCCATGACCGGCGCCGGACTGATGAACTGCAAGAAGGCCCTGGACGAGACCAAGGGCGACCTGAACGCCGCCGTCGACCTCCTGCGCAAGCAGGGCGCCGCCGCCGCCGTCAAGAAGGCCGACCGCGCCGCCAACGAAGGCCTCATCGGCCAGGCCGTCCTGAGCGGCGGCCAGGTGGGCGCCCTCATCGAGGTCAACTGCGAGACCGACTTCGTCGCCCGCAACGACTCCTTCAAGGCGTTCGTCAACGAACTGGCCGCCAAGGCCGCCGCCCAGCCGGGTGCCGACCTCGAGCCCGACCGCGTCAGTGCCGTGGCCAAGATCGGTGAGAACATCCAGATCCGCCGCGCCACGCGCCTCGAAGTGCAGGGCACCGGTGCCCTGGCCGCGTACATCCACACCGGCGGCAAGGTCGGCGTGATGGTCGAAGTCGGTGCCACCAACGCCGCCTCGGTCAACACCGAGGAGTTCAAGCAGCTCCTGCGCGACGTGACCCTGCAGATCGCCGCCGCCAGCCCGGTGGCCGTGAGCCGCAACGAGGTTCCCCAGGACATCGTCGACAAGGAGCGCGAGATCGCCGCCCAGTCCGACGCCCTCAAGGGCAAGCCGGCCGCCGCCATGGAAGGCATCCTCAAGGGCAAGCTCAACAAGTACTTCGAGACCAACTGCCTTCTGGAGCAGGGCTTCGTGAAGAACCCCGACCTCAAGGTCGAGGCCCATCTGGGCGCGGTCAGCAAGCAGCTGGGCGACACCCTGACCATCCGCCGTTTCCTGCGTTTCCAGGTCGGCGAATAAACGGACCCAGCTCCACGCAAAAGGCACCCTTCGGGGTGCCTTTTTTGTTTCCCATGCCTCGGGCCGCCGTGTGGGGCGACCCGTTGCCCGACCGATCACCCGGGTGGGAGCCCGGCTAATTGCGCACCGTCGTGCGCTCGGCCAACCAGATCATATCCACATTGTTGGGCGAGGCGACGTTGAGAGGCATTTCGTAGAACTTCACCGGCTGGACGGTCCGCGGATCGAGCCACTTTTTGATCTCGGTGTGACCGTCGGCAAAGCTGATGCCCGCGGCCCGATTGTGGTAACTGGCGGGGTAGTCGATGATCCGGGCCGCTCCGGGGCTCTCCACCATCTGGTTGGCATAACCACCGGCATTGATGCTGTCGGGATGCTCGTCGAGCATCACATACATCTGCGAGGAGCCCGCTGCGGCGATGTCGGAAGATTTCTTGAAGATCTTGTAGCGCTGCTGGCCGTCCTGATAGCCGGAACCTGGAGGCAACCACCCACCGGGGCCACCCATCGCCTGGCTCATGCCCATGCTGCGCACCCGGGCGTACTTCTTGCCCGACAAGGTCACCATGCTCAGATCGGCGGGACACTTGTAGATGGCCGCCGACTGCAGATACGGGGCCAGCCAGGAGTTCGAGGAGTTCAGCAGCATCTGCTGATTGGTGTTGTCGCCGGGGAACGGCCCCGGCCACCCCAACCACCCACCGACCCACTGGTACTTCTCATCCCGCGAATTGCCCGGCTGGGTGATGCGATCCTCATTGTCGATGGGATACATGATATGGGCCAACTGGAGCTGCTTGAGATTGTTCATGCAGCCCGTGCCCATGGCCTTGGCTTTCGCCTTGGCCAGCGCGGGCAACAGCATACCCGCCAGAATGGCGATGATGGCGATCACCACCAGCAACTCGATGAGGGTGAACGCCGAAGACCGAGGACGGGGTGCCGGAATCATGGCTCTTCGGTACGCAGTCGCGCCTCCGCCGGCAAGCGGGGATTTGCCGATCGCCACAAAAGGCGGGAACCGTTCCTGTCGGCCGCCGGAGACCCTCAGACGGTTATTCGAGGAAGGCCTTGTGCAAGGCCCGCATCGCCTTCTCGCCACTGGCCAGATCGATCACCACGCTGATCTTGATCTCGCTGGTGGAAATCAGGCCGATGTTGACGCCCTCGGCCGCGAGCACGGTGAACATCCGGGCCGCCACACCGCTGTGGCTGCGCATGCCCACACCCACGATGGACACCTTGCCGATGCTCTCATCGGTGGACACCTCGCGGAAGCCCAGCTCGGTGCGGAGGCTCTCCAGAACCTTGCCGGCCTTGGTGAGATCGGGCTTGTCGACCGTGAAGGTCAGGTCGGTCGCCGGATTGCCGCCCGCATGGCTCGCGTTCTGGACGATCATGTCCACGTTGATGGCGGCCTCGGACAGGGCGTTGAAGATGCGGGCCGCGCGGCCGGGCTGGTCGGGCAGACCCCAGACGGTGACCTTGGCCTGATTCTTGTCGAGCGAGACGCCGCGGACGACGACGTCCTCCATGCTGGAGGTTTCTTCTTTCACGATGGTACCGGGATTGTCGTTGAGACTGGAACGGACTTCGAAGACGACGTTGAACTTCTTGGCGAACTCGACCGAGCGCAGCTGCATGACCTTGGAGCCGGCGCCGGCCATCTCGAGCATCTCGTCGTAGGAGATCTCGGGAATCTTGCGCGCCGCGGGCACGAGCCGCGGGTCGGCGGTGTAGACGCCGTCGACATCCGTATAAATCTGGCAAAGGTCGGCCTTGAGCGCGGCGGCCAGAGCGATGGCCGAGAGGTCGGAGCCACCGCGACCCAGGGTGGTGATGTCACCGTCGCGGGTGCGACCCTGGAAACCGGCCACGATCACCACATTCCCTTCGTCGAGCGCCTTGTGCACCTCGTCGGGGGTGATGTTCTGGATGCGGGCCTTGGTGTGGGTGCCGTCGGTCACGATACCCGCCTGGGCCCCGGTGAAAGACACGGCTTTCTGGCCCTGGGCCTGGAGGGCGATGGCCGCGAGGGCAATGGTCTGCTGCTCGCCCGTGGCCAGGAGCATGTCCATCTCGCGCTCGTCGGGCAGCGGGGTGATTTCCTTGGCCAACCCGATGAGCTTGTCGGTGACCCCGCTCATCGCGGAGACCACGACGACCACCTGGTCGCCCTTCGCCCGATACTGGGCGACGCGTCGGGCGACATTCTGGATGCGCTCGGTATTGCCGACGGAAGTTCCGCCGAATTTTTGGACAATCAAGGCCATGGCCGGATCAAAGAACTTCTGTTCTGGCGAAAAGCCAACCGACACACAAAGAAAAAATCCACGAGAGTAGGCGAACTGGAAAACCCCTTCGGCGACCGCGGCAACGTCAGTGAGGCCGGGTGTCGGTCGGAGGCGATCCCTCGCGCAGCGCCAACTCCGGACAGGGCCAGCGTTCCAAGAAGGCCGACTGCGCCTCGCGATCCGGGACAGCTTCCCGCCACGCCTCCAGCAGAAACCGGACGGGAAACGACGGCTTGAGGCGGAGCACCTCGACCGAAGTTCCCTCCACCCGGAACTCCGCCCGCCAACTGCCGCATCCGATCTCGAACCCACCTTCAGGGAGGCGTCGGATGCGCCGGGTACGATGCGGCCGAGGATCGCGCCCCAAGATTTCCTCCAAGCGCTGCTGAAAATCCACCGACCACGCCGACTTCAGCCACTCGCCCTGTTCGCGTGCCAGTGGACTCCAGGTCACCGCATAGGACGGAGGCTCGGCGTGCAAGGCCTCCACTGTGTCGATCCAACCGGCACGGGATTCGGGGAACGCGTCGTAGGCCGGGACATAGGGCTTGATGTCCAAAATCGGCGTGCCCTCCAATAAATCGCAAGGACCCAGCAGCAATCTCAGCCCTTCGACACCCAGCAGGCGGGCTGGTGTCATCCCGATGGGATTGGGCCGATGCGGCGAACGGGTGGAAAACACGCCGCGCCGCTGCGAGGGGCCCCGGGGCGGCAAGACCAAGGGACGCCAGGATTCCGCCCGGTGAAACCACCACAGGAGCCAGATCCGCTCCATGCCCTCCAGATCCCGAAGCGCCTCACGGAGGCCCGGAGCCGGGGTCAGCTCCAGCACATTCGTCTCCGAGGCGGCTTCATCCGGCTGATGCAACGTCTTGAAACGCACCCCCTTCCCGGATCGCAGGAAGCCGATGGGGCGGATGGTCAGGGACGATTCCAAGAGGCCCGAGCGTGGACCGGAACCGGAGGCCGAGGCAACGGTCCCGATGGACTCGGCCCACCCATGGCCTCCCTGCACCCGCTCACCAGACCCCGAGAGTCTCGAGCACGGCACGCGTCTTGGGGATCTCGTGGGTCCGCAGGAGGTCGGTCTTTCCCAGCGCGGCCATCACGGCGAAGAACGGCTCGGCCGAACGCACCTCGTCTTCGAAACACTCGAAGGCATGGGGCAAGGCATGACAGGTGGGAAACCCGAGCGCCCGCAACCGGAAGGTGTTGAGGAACACCCGCATCTGGTGCCGGATGCGCGTCTTCGAGTCGCCCAGATTCTTGTAATAGAAGCCCAGACCCGGATCGATCCACAGGCGCGTCACCCCGTTCTTCAGGGCCACTTCGGTCTGCCGGGCGAAATGATCGTACAAATGCTCCGCCGGATCGCCCTCGAGGTTGAACTCGCCCACCTCGCGGACATTGGCTCCCTGCACGTGGCACAAGACCACCGCCGCATCATGATCAGCCACCATGCGGAACAACTCATCGCTGCGATCGTTGCCCGTGAGGTTCAGCACCTTGGCTCCCGCCTCCAAGCAGGCTCGAGTGACCGATGGATGATACGTCTCCACCGAGACGACATGGCCTTCACCGGCCAACGTTCGAACCACCGGCAGCAACTGCGAGGTCTGAGCGGCGTCATCGACCCGGGCCGCATGGGCCAGCGTGGACTCGGCACCGATATCCAAGATCGCAGCACCCTGGGCCGCCAGCACCCGACCGCGCCGGATGGCCGCCTCGGCCGTGAGCACCACGCTCTCGCGATACCAGGAGTCGGCCGACAAGTTGATGACCCCCATCAATTCGCTGCGGACATTGCCATCGAAGCGACGGCCGCCGAGGTCGAAGGCCACCACGCGGGACGGCAGGGCATCGGCATGGCGGACGGCCAGTTCAGCGAGATCCTCGAGACGGAGCATGGGGGCAACGTGGGCGGACTCTGAGCGACGTCAACCTCGGTTCGACCGCGAGGGTGGCGAGGGTTTCTGACGCAGCACGCGGGTGAGGTACCGGCCCGTATGGCTGCCCGGCGTGGCGGCCACGGTTTCGGGTGTGCCCTGCGCGATGATCCGACCGCCACCGGACCCGCCCTCGGGACCGAGGTCGATGACCCAGTCGGCCGTCTTGATCACGTCGAGATTGTGTTCGATGACCACCAAGGTGTTGCCGCCGTCGCGCAGCTTGAAGAGCACTTCCAGCAATTTGGCGATGTCCTGAAAGTGCAAACCGGTCGTCGGTTCATCGAGGAGATACAGAACACGGCCGGTCTGACGTCGGGACAATTCAGCCGCCAGCTTGAGTCGCTGAGCCTCGCCCCCGGAGAGCGTTGTGGCGGATTGACCCAAGCGCAAATAACCCAGGCCCACCTCGGCCAGTGTCAGACTCGGTGCATGCAGCTTGGGGACTGCCCTGAAAAAATTCACCGCCTCATCGACCGTCAGTTGAAGCACATCGGCGATGTTCAGGCCCTTGTAGGTGATCTCCAACGTCTCGCGATTGTAGCGCTTGCCGGCACAAGCCTCGCAGGTGACGTACACCGGCGGCAGGAAGTGCATCTCGATCTTGAGCACGCCATCGCCTTCGCACTTCTCGCAGCGCCCGCCTTTGACATTGAAGCTGAATCGGCCTGCGTCGTAGCCCCGCACCCGAGCGGTGGCCACCGAGGCGAAGAGGTCGCGGATCTCATTGAACATCCCGGTGTAGGTCGCCGGGTTGGACCTCGGGGTTCGACCGATGGCCGCCTGATCAATGACGATGCACTTCTCCAGGAGTTCCAAATTGCGGATCTCGCGATGCGCACCCGGGCGCTCCTTGGATCCGTACCACTGGCGGAAGACGGTGCGCCGGAGGATGTCGTCGATGAGCGTGGACTTGCCGCTGCCACTGACACCGGTCACGCACGTGAGCGTTCCCAACGGGATGCGGGCGTCGACGTTGCGCAGGTTGTTCTCGGTGGCCCCGATGATTTCAATCCAACCCTTGTCGTCGCGCGGATCCACCCGATGACGCGGGACCGGGATGCACAAGTCGCCCGACAAGTAGCGTCCGGTCACAGAGCGGGTGCTGGCCATGATCTCGGCCGGTGTGCCCTGGGCCACCAGTTCCCCGCCATGGATTCCGGCCCCGGGCCCCATGTCCAAAACATGATCGGCCGCACGAATGGTGTCTTCGTCATGCTCCACCACGATCACCGAATTGCCGGCATCGCGCAGGCGACGGACCGTCTCGAGCAACCGGTCATTGTCGCGCTGATGCAGCCCGATGCTCGGCTCGTCGAGGATGTAGAGCACACCGACCAACCCGGCCCCGATCTGCGTGGCCAAGCGGATGCGCTGGGCCTCGCCCCCGCTCAGGGAACCGCTCTCCCGGTCGAGGGTGAGATAACCCAATCCCACCTCGACCATGAATCCCAGGCGCTTGCGAATTTCGAGGATCACCTCGCCGGCGATACGGCGTTGGAGATCGCTCAAGGCAAGCCCCCCCAGAAACACATGGGCCTCGGCAATGGAGAGCGAACAGAAATCCGCGATACTCCGACCTGGAACCTTCGAACCCGCGAGGGTCTCGGATCCGAGCGTGATGGCCAGCATTTCCGGCCGGAGCCGGCGACCGCGGCAGGCATCGCACGGATGCAGCGTCATGTAGGCCTTCAGCCGGTTGCGGGTGAACTCGCTCTCGCTGTCGGCATAGAGGCGTTCGAGGTTGGGTAGAACCCCCTCGAAGGGTTTGCGCGTCTTCTTGGGCGCCCCGCCCGACATGAACCAGAACTCCACCTCGTCGGTCCCGGAGCCATGCATCAGCGTGCGTCGGGCCTGCTCAGGCAACTCCTTCCACGGCCGATCCAAGGGCGCCCCGCAGTGCTGGGCCACGCCTTTGATGAGCCCCTTGTAGTAGCTCACCATCTTCTTGCCGCCCATGCGCC
>VFQT010000900.1_pt1 | contig 39541 bp, 35 predicted proteins | sample 3512381 | NCBI WGS metagenome assembly VFQT01 (sample SAMN10412376, study PRJNA504923) | tailings metagenome | isolation source: Relicate 2 Philex TSF3 active mining site | place: Philippines: Tuba, Benguet | collected 2017-08-29 | reverse complement strand
AGCGTATCCGCCAGATCGAGGCCAAGGCACTGCGCAAGCTCAAGCACCCGAGCCGCAGCCGCAAGCTGCGCAGTTTCCTCGACAATTGATCTCCACAATGGGCCGCGCAAGCGGCCCATTTCAATTCAGAGACAACGCATGCCACGATGGAAGCTGATCGTCGCCTGTGTCGCTTCGGTGATCCTGGCCATCCCAGGGGTGACGTTCGTCAGCGCACTGGTCGTGTTTCCCATCGCCGTCTACGCCGTGTTCGCGGCAATCGCGAATTTCGCGCCCCCCGTGCTGTTTGCAGCCGCCGGGCTGCGTCGTGCCGGCTTGTCCTTGGACACGGACAAGGTTTTCGAGGCTTGGGCCTTCTGCGCCATCCTCTGGGTGGGCTGCGCCTACGGCCTGTCGCATTGGGGCGACGCGGCCAGCAGCATGGGCGGACGCAACAGCGCCTATTTCGCGATGCTCTTCGCGCCCTGGCGCTTGCTGATGGGCTACACGATCAGCTGACGCTTCCGCAGAGACCCGTCTGCCCCTCAGGGCGAGCGATCGGGCCGCGTGCCTCCTCACGCAAAGCTCATCGCGCGTCAGCGACATTTGAGCCTCGCATCGGCGTGACACTCTGTTAGGTAGCGACAGGCACTACCAGACAAGGAGGACGGTACGATGCTGCGATGGCTCATCCTGGCCGCAACGCACGGCGCCACGCTGGCCTTCGGTTTCGCGCTCGGCGTCTACACGCTGCCGATCCTCACCGCGCCGAAGGGGCCCGACCGGGCGGCACTTCAACAGGCCGCCGCCAGCGCGCAATTCAAGGGCCGCTTCGAGCGCAACCTTAAGGGCAGCGACTTCCTGCACTGGGGTCAGGGCGAGGTGCGGCTGATGACGGAGCGGATCGCGCACGAAGGGCGGCTTGCGCCCGGCCCGGATTATAAACTCTACCTGACCAGGGGCTTCGTCGATACCAAGGAGGGCTTCGAGAAGATCAAGGCGCAGGCGAAGCTCGTCGCCGACGTGAAGACGTTCAACGGCTTCATCGTCGATGTGCCGGCCGGCGTCGACATCGCCGCCTACGACACTGTCGTCATCTGGTGCGAAAGCTTTTCGCAGTTCATCACGGCGGCGAAGTATCGCTGATTTTGGAGGCTATCCATGTCCACCCCCGGCCCGCGGCCGTTCTGGCATGCCGACCGCCATGCGGACCGGCGGCCGTTCCTGCTGGCGCGCGGCCGCATCAAGGCCGCCATCCGGCGCTGGCTGGAGAGCCAAGACTTCGTCGAGGTGGAACCTGCCGCCTTGCAGGTCTCGCCCGGCAACGAGGCGCATCTGCACGCCTTTCGCACGGAGCTGAAAACAGAGAGCGGCGCGCATCGGCCACTCTATCTCCACACCAGTCCCGAATTCGCGATGAAGAAGCTGCTGGCGGCTGGCGAGCAACGCATCTTCGCGTTCGCGCCCGTGTACCGGAATGCGGAGCGCGGGCCCCTGCATGCGCCGGAATTCACGATGCTCGAATGGTATCGCGTCGGCGAGCCCTATACGCGGCTGATGGAGGATTGTGCCCGCTTTCTGCGCATCGCCGCCGAGACGGCGGGGACCGCGCGCTGGCACTGGCGCGGGCGCATCTGCGATGCGACGGCCGCCTATCGCACCACAACGCTGCACGACGCGTTCCAGCGGCATGCCGGCATCGACCTCGACGGCTGCCTGACGGCGGATGGCGTCGATCTTACTGCGATGCGCGCCGCTGTTGATGCTGCCGGCATCCGCGTCGCCGCCGACGACACGTGGTCCGATCTCTTCTCGCGTGTACTCGCCGAACGCATAGAGCCCGACCTCGGCTCGCCGGTCGCGGAGATGCTGGCCGCCTATCCGACGCACGAGGCGGCACTCGCCCGCCCCACGACGTCCGACCCGCGCGTGGCCGAACGCTTCGAGTGCTACGTGTGCGGGGTGGAACTTGCCAACGGGTTCGGCGAGTTGACCGACGCGTCCGAGCAGCGCCGCCGTTTCGTCGCGGAGATGGACGAGAAACAGCGCGTCTATGGCGAGCGCTATCCGATCGACGAGGATTTTCTCGCCGCGCTCGCGCACATGCCCGACGCCTCGGGATGCGCGCTCGGCTTCGACCGGCTGGTGATGCTGGCCACTGGCGCCACGCACATCGACCAGGTGCAGTGGACCCCGGTCGCCGCGCTCCCCGGCGCGCGCTGACCGCTGCCCTCTCGTGCCGCCGCAGCGCGGCGTCTATGCTGTCTCCCTCACACACTCAGGGACAGGAGACGCAAATGGACATCGAAGACCAGCGGCAGCGCGGCCGGCAGGTTCTGAGCGAGGTGATCGGCCAGGAATATCTAGCCAAGCGCGACGCTTCCACGAACGATTTCAACAGGCCGCTCCGGCAGTTCTCCGAGACTTACGCGTTCGGCGACATCTGGTCCCGGCCCGGCATTCCGCGCAAGGTCCGCAGCATGCTGTGCATGGCGATGCTGACCGCGCTCGGCAAGCCGGAGGAGCTGAAATTGCACGTCAACTCCGCGATCAACAACGGCTGCACGGTCGATGAGATCCAGGAGGTGCTCTACCAGACGGTCGCCTATTGCGGCATCCCCGCGACCATCGAAGCCTTCAAGGTGGCCGAGGCGATCCTGCGCGAGCGCGGGCTCCTGAAATGAGACCCTGAGGCGGGCGGTGGACGAAGCGGCCGTTTCGGTCCACCCTTCCGCACAATTCGCGGCAACAGCGACGAGACGGGGAGAAGGCGATGGCGCGCGACGCTCAAGGGTACACGATTGCGGACGCAACGGCGGAAACGGCGGCACTGATCGACAAGGCGACGCGCGCCTTCACGATGGGCTACGGCGATCCGATCGCGGCACTCGACGAGGCGCGCAAGCTGTCGCCCGCCTGCGCCATGGCGCACATCGCGAAGGCTTGGATCCTCGTGCTCGCCAACGATCCGGTGCTTGCCGCTGCCGCGCGCCCGTTGATCGAGACCGCGCGCGGGCTCGTGCTCGACGATCGCCTCCGTTCGCATCTGGCTGCGCTCGCGCACGCGGTCGAGGGGCATCGGGCGCCGGCGGTCGGTGTGCTCGAGCGCCATCTGATGGCCTATCCGCACGATCTTCTCGCGCACTTCACCGCGATGCTTCTCGACGCGTTCAACGGCCGGTTCGCCAACGTCGCCTATCGCTCGGCACGGGCCCTGCCGCTGTGGTCGAAGACGCAGGAGAGCTACGGCATTCTACTGTCTTTCTACGGCTTCGGACTCGAGGAAGCGGCAGATTATGGTCGCTCGGAGGAGGTCTCGCGCGCTGCGGCCGAAATGGAGCCCTACAGCTATTGGCCGCATCACGCCGTCTCGCACGTGCTTGAGATGACGGCGCGTCCCCAGGAGGGGCTGGCGTGGATGGACCAGCGCGAACCGCTCTGGTCTCGAAAAGAGCATACGGGACAGGCCCACATCTGGTGGCACAAGGCGCTCTTCCACGTCGAGCTCGGCGACTACGAGGAAGCCATGCGGCTCTACGACGGTCCCATCGTCGCGACGCAGAAACCCGCCGGCATCGGCCTGACGCATACGCCCGCATTGCTATGGCGTCTCGAGATCCTGGGTTGCCAGGGCGGAGAGCGCTGGCAGACGCTGGCCGATCTCTGGCAGGGCCATGCGGATGGGCGCTACTGCGTCTTCGCAGATATCCACGCTGCGATGGCCGAGTTGAAATCAGGTCGCGACGCCGCCTTCGAGGATCGCCTGGCGGCCATGCGCAGAACCGCCGCCGACCATTCGGAGTCGGCTCCCGTCTACCGCGATGTCGGCCTGCCCGTGGTATTGGGGCTCGCCGCCTACCAGCGCGGCAACCCTGCGCAGGCGGTGGAGCATCTTCTCGGCGTGCGTCCGGAGCTTGCCCGCATGGGCGGAAGCAAGGCCCAGCGCGATGTCATCGATTGGACCTTGAACGATGCAGCGGCGCGCGCAGGATTGCGCGACGTCGCCGTCGCGCTCGCCAACGAGCGGCTGGCACTGCGCCCTCAGAGCGCGCCCAACCGCCAGTTCCTCGCCAACGCAGAAGCGATCGCCGCGCACTGACCCGAGGCCGGCGCGGCGACCGGGCAGCACACACTCTACTCGGCGATCAGTCGCCCGGTCGGCGTGGCGAAACCCTGCATCGAGCGCGTGCGCTTGTCGAGCCACCAGCCGTACTCCTCGGGCCAGCTCTCGAACCGGGTATTGAGGCCCAGGTCGTGCGACCAGTGCAGCGGCAGGTTCGGGTTGAATTGCGCCTGCCGGCCGATGGCGATCAGATCGGCCTTGCCGTCCTTCAGGATGGCCTCGGCCTGCTCGGCTTCGAGAATCAGCCCCACCGCCATCGTGGAAATGGCCGACTCCGCCTTGGCACGCGCGGCGAAGGGCACCTGGAAGCCCGGAGTGCGCGTCACCGGCGCTGCCGTCGCGGACGCCATGAGGCCGCCCGACGAGCAATCCAGCACATCGACGCCACGCGCCTTGAGTTCGCGCGCCAGGATGACGGTATCGTCCATGTTCCAGCCCTCCGCCGTTCCGTCCACCGAGGACACGCGGAAGAACAGCGGCGTGTCCTCGGGGATAGCCGCGCGCACCGCCTCCGTCACCTCGAGGGCGAAGCGCATGCGCCCCTTGATGTCGCCGCCGTACTCGTCGTTGCGCGTGTTGGAGACCTGGGAGAGAAACGAGGCGATCAGGTAGCCGTGCGCTCCGTGGATCTCCACGACGTCGAACCCGACGCGAACCGCACGCTTCGCCGCTGCGGCGAACGAACCGACGAGATCGATAATCTCGGACTTGGAGAGCTGGTGCGGCGTCGGCCACTCCGGACCGATCGCGGTCGTCGTCGGGCCGACGGGCTGCCAGCGCGTGCGGCCGCGCCGCACATCAGCATCGGTGATGGCACCGTTACCTTCCATCGCTGACTGCATGCCGGCCTTGCGGCCCGCGTGGGCGAGCTGGATGCCCATCTTGACGCCTTCCTCGCGTGCCAGCTCGAGAAGCGGCTTGAAGGCCTGGGCCTGTGTCTCGTTGAAGATACCGAGGTCCATGTCGGAGACCATGCCCCGCTTTTCGACGGCGGTCGCCTCGGTGAAGACCAGGCCGAAGCCACCCAGAACGTACTTGCCGAGATGGACCGTGTGGAACGTCCCGCAAACGCCTTCGATCGCGCGATAATGCACCATCGGCGCCAGCACGGTGCGATTGGGCAGCGTCACGCCACGGATGGTGTAGGGTTGAAAGAGCAGCGGTTTTGCGGTCGTCATGGGCATTCCCTCGTTCGTGACGCGGATGGCTTCCACGCCAAGTTTCCCGTCGCGGCGAATTTCCGCACGGATGACGGATGCTTTGCAAGGCGCAGCTGACGGCGGCGCCGCCTCAGCGATTTGTGAGTTTCAGCTCGATGCGCCGATTGCGGCTCATGGCCTCCTCGCTGTCGCCGGGATCGAGGGGGGCGAACTCACCATGGCCCGCGGCCACCAGCCGCTTCGGATCCACGCCGCGCGAGATGAGGTATTTCACGACCGAGGTCGCGCGGGCGGTCGACAGCTCCCAGTTCGAAGGAAAGTCTCGGCTCGAAATCTTGCGCACGTCGGTGTGGCCATCGACCTGAAGCACCCAGTCGATCTCCGGGGGGATCTGGCGCCCCAGATCGACGATCGCCGTCGCCAGCGCGTCGATGGCAGCCAGGCCGTCCGGTGTCAGTTCCGCCTTGCCGGATGCGAACAGGACCTCCGACTGGAAGACGAAGCGGTCACCCACCACGCGGATATCCTTTCGCGCCTTGAGCAGCTCACGCAGGCGGCCGAAGAAGTCCGAACGATAGCGCTGCAATTCCTGCACCTGTCGTGCCAGCACCACGTTGAGGCGCGCGCCGAGGTCGGAGATGCGGGCTTGCGCGTCCTTGTCCTTCGCCTCCGCGGCCTGAAGGGCCTCGTTCAGGGCGGCGATCTGGCGGCGCAGCGCCAGAAGCTGCTGATTGAGCAGATCGACGCGCGCCAGCGCATCGGAGGAGACCTGCTTCTGGTCTTCCAGTTCCTTGCCTAAGGCGGCCGCTCGTCCCTGGGCGTCGCTGAGGCTCTTGTCGCCGACGCCTGCCGCGCTGGAGAGGCGGTCGTTCTCCGCCTTCGTCGATGCCAGCGACGCCTGCAGAGCCGCCAGTTCGTCCTGCAGGCCGCGGCTCTTGCCCTGCTCCAGAGACAGCAAGCCCGTCAACTGTGCGATCTGCCGGTTCAGCTTCTGCAGCAGCGTGTCCTTGCCCGACGATTCCTGGCTGACGAAGTATTGTGCCAGCATGAAGATCGACAGAAGGAACGTGAACGTCAGCAGCAAGGTCGAGAGAACGTCGACGTAACCCGGCCAGAACTCGCCATACTCGTTCGCGCGGCGGGCGCGTCCCCGGGCCATCGCCTAGCCCTCCCTGCGGGACAGGCTGGCCGCCAGGTCCTTAAGCACGGCGGACACTTCGCCCTGGCGTGCTGCCTGATCGTCGACCCACTCGCGGACGATCTTCTGCTCGGCGCGCATCTGGCGCACCAGATGATCGACGCCGGTCGCGAGTTCCTTGATGGCCTGCTCCGCGCCTGCCATCGCGGCGGGCGAACCGGCGCCCTCCGTCGCTGGCAGCGGAGGCGGCGACATGGTCTTCATGTCCTCGAGGTGAGCGGCGAGATCTGCAACGGCGCGCTGCATGTCGTAGACGGCGGCCACGAGGTGGTGCGTCCCCGCATCGCCTGCCTGCGCGGCGCCGGCCGGTGTCAGCTCGGTGATGCCGGACAGCCATTCCTCGAGTTCGTTGTAGAAGCGATTGTGGGCGTGGCTCGCCTGCAGGTCGAGGAAGCCCAGAATGAGCGAGCCGGCCAAGCCCATCAACGATGACGAGAACGCGGTACCCATGCCGCGCAAGGGAGCTGCAAGCCCATCCTTGAGCTCGGCGAATATGACCAGGCTGTCCCCTTGCTTGGTGTCCAGCGCGTTGATCGCCTTGCCGACGGACTGGATCGTTTCGAGCAGGCCCCAGAACGTTCCGAGGAGGCCGAGGAATACCAGGAGCCCGACGATGTAGCGCCCTGTGTCCCGCGCCTCGTCCAGGCGGCCGCCGATGGAATCCATGATCGAGCGCATCGAGGAGGTCGAAAGCGACAGCGCGCCTGTGCGGTCGCGCAGCATCGTCGCCATGGGCGCCAGGAGTACGGGCTTATGCTCCATGGCCAGGCCCGGGTCGGCGATACGGAAGGCGTTCACCCACCGGATTTCCGGATAAAGGCGGAATACGAGGCCGAAGGCGCGCAGGATGCCGATGACGAGCACGCCGATGATCAGACCATTCAGAAGCGGATTATTCCAGAAGGCGGTGAGCAGCGCATTCGACAGGATCGCCACAAGGAAGCCGACGAGCGCTACGAACACCAGCATGCCGCGCAGATACGGGCCCGGTGTGCTCATCACCTTGCGCAGCGGCATCGTTCCGGCATCGCCAAGCCGTGGTTTCGCCATCGATCGATTCTCCCCGGGCTCTGCCGAGCAACCTTAACGGCAGATCATGGCAGGACAACAAGGAGTTGCGCGACCGGGCGGGGTCCGTTCGGCGCCGGACGGGTCAATCCTTCAGAAGTCCCTGTATATGCTTCTGAATATAGTTGTTCCCCGCAATCACGCTGCCACTCTCCAGCATGTCGGACTTACCGTCCATTCCCGTGACCAGGCCGCCCGCTTCCTGCACCAAAAGGGCGCCGGCCGCGATATCCCAGGGCTTCAGGTTGTGATCCCAGAAGCCGTCGAAGCGGCCTGCGGCCACCCAGGCGAGATCGAGCGCTGCGGCGCCGTTGCGGCGAATGCCGGCAGTCTCGCGCATCATGAGCTCGCACTCCGACAGGAACCGCCTGTGCCCCTCGCGGCCGCGGTTGGGGATGCCCGTGGCGATAACGGCATCTTCCAGGGTGCGGCGGGCGGCGACGCGCAGGCGGCGGTCGTTCAGGAACGCGCCCTTGCCCTTCTCGGCGGTGTAGAGTTCGTCCATCGCGGGGTTGTAGATCACCCCGGCAACGATCTCCCCCTCGCGCTGCAAGGCCACGGAAATGGCGAAGAGCGGGATGCCGTGCATGAAGTTGGTGGTCCCGTCGAGCGGGTCGACGATCCAGCAGTGCGATTTGTCGGCTCCCTCGACGCGGCCGCGTTCCTCCATCAGGAAGCAGTAACCCTGTCGGGCTTTCGACAATTCGCGGAACAGCGTCTCCTCGGCGCGCATATCTGCGGCCGTCACGAAATTGGCTGGCCCCTTCACTGAGACCTGGAGATTGCCGACCTCGCCATAGTCGCGCGCGAGGCCCCGTCCGGCCTTGCGGACGGCGGCCATCATGACGTTCATCAGAGCAGAGGCGGGCATCGGGTCCTCGAATGCGAAAAGCGGCGCACTGGCGGGCCATCCGCCCTTTGCCCGCGCCACGGCAATGGAATGTCGTGTCGAGATCGCGCTCGCAGGTCGCCTCCGGTCACGGATTCCCGGCGGCATCGACCCGTCTTTGATCGCGTCAATCCCGTAAAGGTTCCCCCTGCCGGATGCAAGCCCGCGGTTTGATCCGCGCCCCCGGCACGGGGTGTTCGAGGCGGGACAGCCTCAAGCTTTCAGATGTCCGGCCGTCTCGGGACGGGCCTTGAGGGCAGCCGCGTACTTTAGAGAGATCTTCTTCAACCGCTCGGGCGCGAAGTCGAGCTGGGCAAGCGCCGAGCCGCGGTCGAACACTTCGGAGTAGCGCTTGATCCGCCCCGCTTCGAGCGCGAAGCGGCTGATCCCCTCGAAGACGACACGTGCACCCTTGGCATCGGGAAGCGTCGAATCGTAGCTGAAGCGGTAACTGGCGTAACCCTTGCCGCCGGATTCGACGGGATCGAAGAACTCCCATTTGAAGTTGGCGCCCCCATCGTAGAAGTGTGACAGCATGTCGACGATGCCTTGCCGACCGGGGGCGGAGGGACCGAAGAAATAGTCATCGTACACCCCGTCCTCGGTGAAGAGGTCGGCCAAGCCATTGCCATCGTTGGTTTCGACGGCTTTGGAGAATTTTTTCAGGATCGTTGCGAGGTCCATCGTCGATCTCCCTGGAGCACATCAGCGGGTCGTTCTCGTCCGATTGAAGCCGATCGGCCGCCCAGCGCAAGATGCAAGTGAGGACGGCCTCCTGCGAAAGCTGCGTGACGCTGGCGCTCAGCGCCGCTATAGCCAACTACGTTGCACTGCATTATGAAGCCGGGCCATGCCAAAGCGCGAAGACATCAAATCGATCCTCATCATCGGTGCGGGCCCAATCGTCATCGGGCAGGCCTGCGAGTTCGACTATTCGGGTACCCAAGCCTGCAAGGCCCTCAAGGCCGAAGGCTACCGGATCATCCTGGTGAACTCCAATCCAGCGACGATCATGACCGATCCGGACCTGGCGGACGCAACCTATATCGAGCCGATCACACCCGAGATCGTCGCCAAGATCATCGCAGCGGAGCGACCTGACGCCCTGCTGCCGACCATGGGCGGCCAGACGGCCCTCAACACGGCCCTTTCCCTGCACAAGCAGGGCATCCTCGGCGAATACGGCGTCGAGATGATCGGCGCGCGTGCGGAGGCGATCGACAAGGCCGAGGACCGCCTGCTCTTCCGCGAGGCAATGGCCAAGATCGGCCTGGAAACGCCGCGTTCGATGATGGCGCACACGCGCGAGGAAGGCGCCAAGGCGCTGGAGCACGTCGGACTGCCGGCGATTCTGCGGCCCTCGTTCACGCTCGGCGGAACCGGCGGCGGCGTCGCCTACAACCGCGAGGAATTCTTCGAGATCCTGGAGCGGGGACTGGCCGCCTCGCCGACGAGCCAGGTGCTCGTCGAGGAAAGCGTGCTGGGCTGGAAGGAGTACGAGATGGAGGTCGTCCGCGACAAGGCGGACAACTGCATCATCATCTGCTCCATCGAGAATATCGACCCGATGGGCGTGCACACGGGCGATAGCATCACGGTCGCGCCGGCCCTGACACTGACCGACAAGGAATACCAGATCATGCGCAACGCCTCGCTGGCGGTGCTGCGCGAGATCGGTGTAGAGACGGGCGGCTCGAACGTTCAGTTCGCCGTCAATCCGGCCGATGGCCGCCTCGTCGTCATCGAGATGAACCCGCGCGTCTCGCGCTCCTCCGCACTAGCCTCGAAGGCGACCGGCTTCCCGATCGCCAAAGTGGCAGCCCGGCTCGCGGTCGGCTATACGCTGGACGAGCTCGAGAACGACATCACGGGCGGAGCAACGCCGGCATCTTTCGAGCCGACGATCGACTACGTCGTCACGAAAATTCCGCGCTTCGCCTTCGAGAAATTCCCCGGCGCCGATACCACGCTGACCACTTCCATGAAGTCGGTCGGAGAAGTGATGGCCATCGGCCGCACGTTTGCCGAGAGCTTGCAAAAGGCGCTCAGAGGCCTGGAGACGGGTCTCACCGGCCTCGACGACGTGACATTCGAAGGGCTCGGCCAGGGCGACGACAAGAACGTCATCCGCGCCGAACTCGGTCGGCCGACGCCCGATCGCCTGCTGAAAGTCGCGCAGGCCATGCGGCTCGGGTTCGATCACGAGCAGATCCACGCGTCCTGCCGCATCGATCCGTGGTTCCTGGCACGCATGCAGGAGATCATCGATGCGGAGGAAAGGGTCAAGACGCTCGGCCTGCCCGGAACGCCAGAGGCCTTCCGTGGCCTCAAGGCCATGGGCTTCTCGGACGCCCGTCTGGCCAAGCTCGCGGGCCTGAGCGAGGCCGATGTGCGTGCGAAGCGGCTCGGACTGGGCATTCGGCCCGTCTACAAGCGTATCGATACGTGCGCGGCCGAGTTCGCTTCTCCGACGGCTTACATGTACTCGACCTACGAGCGCGGTCTCTTCGACAAGCCCGTTTGCGAGGCGGCCCCCTCCGATAAGCAGAAGGTCGTCATACTCGGCGGCGGTCCAAACCGGATCGGGCAGGGGATAGAGTTCGATTACTGCTGCTGTCATGCCTGCTTCGCGCTCACCGCGGCCGGCTACGAGACGATCATGGTCAACTGCAATCCAGAGACCGTCTCGACCGACTACGATACTTCGGACCGCCTCTATTTCGAGCCACTGTCGGCCGAAGACGTGCTGGAGATCCTGGAGCTGGAGAAGTCGCGCGGCACGCTGAAAGGCGTCATCGTGCAATTCGGCGGCCAAACGCCGCTCAAGCTCGCCGAGGCGATCAGCAACGCGGGTATCACGATCCTGGGCACCAGTCCCGAGTCGATCGATCTCGCGGAGGACCGCGACCGGTTCAAGGCGCTCGTCGACAAGCTCGGCCTCAAACAGCCCGAGAGCGGCATTGCCGGCTCGCCGCCAGAGGCACGTGACATCGCGGAACGCATCGGCTATCCGGTGCTCATCCGCCCATCCTACGTGCTCGGCGGCCGCGCGATGGAGATCATCGCCGATAGCGGCGAGCTCGACCGCTACATCCATCGCCTCTCCCAGACTCTGGCCGGGCATTCGGAGCTGGTCGTTTCTCCGAAGCGGCCGCTGCTGATCGACCGCTATCTGGCGGATGCGGTGGAGGTCGATGTCGACTGCCTCAGCGACGGGCGCGACACGTTCGTCGCGGGCATCATGGAGCACATCGAGGAGGCGGGCATTCATTCGGGCGACTCGGCCTGCTCGCTGCCCGTGCACACGCTCGACAGCTCCGTCATCGTGCGGCTCGAGAAGCAGACGCGCGATCTCGCCTTGGCGCTCGGCGTGGTCGGCCTGATGAACGTGCAATACGCCATCAAGGACCGGCAGATCTACATCATCGAGGTCAATCCGCGCGCATCGCGCACCGTACCCTTCGTGGCGAAGGTGATCGGCGAGCCGATCGCGGGCATCGCCTCGCGCATCATGGCCGGCGAGCCGTTGGCGAACTTCGCGCTGAAGCCGAACCGCCTGGAGCACGTCGCGGTCAAGGAGGCCGTCTTCCCCTTCGGTCGCTTCCCCGGCGTCGATCCGGTGCTGGGACCGGAGATGCGCTCGACGGGCGAGGTCATGGGCATCGATCGCGACTACGCGATGGCCTTTGCCAAGAGCCAGATCGGCTCAGGCACGGCGCTGCCGCTTTCGGGCACGGTCTTCATCTCCGTCAAGGACAGCGACAAGGACCACATCCTGGGTGCGGTCCGCGACCTCGTCGACCTGGGTTTCAAGATCGTTGCGACGCGCGGCACTAAACGGCACTTCGACGCGCACGGCATTGCCTGCGAGGCCGTGAACAAGGTTCTCGAAGGCCGTCCGCACATCGTCGATCTCATGAAGAACGGCGAAGTGCAGCTGGTCCTGAATACGACACAAGGCGCCAAGGCACTGTCCGACTCCAAGGATATCCGCCGGTCGGCTTTGCAGAACCGCATCCCTTACTACACAACTCTCGCTGGCGCCATCGCTGCAACGCAAGCCATACGTGCACTGAAATCCGATACACTGACAGTGGCGCCGTTGCAAAGTTATATGCGAACGACTAATTGACCGGAGACCCCTGATACGGGCACTTTTTCTTGCCACTGTTCGAAGGGATAGTCGGCACTCCGGCCTCGCCGGATTTGAGTTCGTCTGCGACCTACCGAAAATTCGGGCAGGGGGCATTTGCCTTTTGTCCGATGAAGGTGTGGGCAACCGACTGGTCAAATCCCGGATACTGGGCAACACTAATGTTTGAGGCGCGGATCCGGTTGGGGCGCGCCAATGTGGAGAAGTGAACGATGGCAATGGAACGGATCCCGATGACCGTTGAAGGCTTCCGCAATATGGAAGCTGAGCTTCAACGTCTCAAAGCCGTAGAGCGTCCGCGGATTATCCAAGCCATCGCCGAAGCCCGGGCTCACGGCGACTTGTCGGAAAATGCCGAATACCATTCGGCCAAGGAAGCGCAGGGCCTGAACGAGGCGAAGGTGGCAGACCTCGAGGACAAGCTCTCACGGGCCGACATCATCGATCCGTCCAAGCTGTCAGGCGAGACGATCAAGTTCGGCGCCACAGTGACGCTCGAGGACGAGGACTCCGGCGACAAGGTCAGATACATGATCGTCGGCGACTCCGAGGCGAACGTGAAGGAGGGCAAGATCTCGATCTCGAGCCCCATCGCGCGCGCGCTCATCGGCAAATCCAAGGGCGATTCCGCCGAGGTGACGACGCCGCGCGGCTCGCGCAGCTATGAAGTCCTTAAGATCGAGTGGCGCTGAGCCATCGGCGCCGTCGTTTGCCGGCAATCGATACGCCCCGTCGCCCCGCGACGGGGCGTTTTCCGTTTCGAGGTCACGCCGATCCGATCGCGCTCGGGGCTAGGTATGGCAGCGGGATGGTGTAGGCTCGGGAAATCCAACAAAGCAGACGTCCACGAACAACAGGGGAGCAGACGCATGCCGCAGATGGGATTAGAGGGCAAAGTCGCAATCGTGACGGGCGCGGGATCGCGCGGGGAAGGGATCGGCAACGGCCGGGCCGCAGCGATCCTTCTGGCGCGCGAAGGGGCGAAGGTCGCCCTGCTCGACGCGACGCCCGAATGGGCGCAGGCCACCAAGGCCATGATCGACAAGGAGGGCGGCACCTCCATGGTCGTCACTGCCGACGTTGCCAACGCCGCGTCTTGTGACGCCGCGATCAAGGCGATCGTCGACGCATGGAGCCGGGTCGACGTCCTCGTCAACAACGTCGGCATCGGTGGGCCGAACGGCAACGCCACCCAGGTCGATCCGGAAGCATGGGACCGGGCCATGCGCATCAATGTAACGTCCATGATGCTGATGGCGAAATATGCGATCCCCGAAATGCGCAAGGCTGGCGGCGGGTCGATCATAAATCTCGCCTCGATCGACGGCCTGAAGGGTGGCAATCCCAGCCTCTTCTATTCCACGTCGAAGGGCGCGGTCGTGAACATGACGCGTTCGATGGCCGCGCACCATGGTCCGGAAGGGATCCGCGTCAACTGCATCGCCCCCGGTTACGTCTATACGCCGATGGTGTCGGTAAACGGCATGGAGCCGGAACTGCGCGAGGCGCGCCGAAAGAACACCCTGCTGCAGACAGAGGGCACGGGTTGGGATATCGGAAACGGCGTCGTCTATCTCGCCTCCGATCAGTCGCGGTGGGTCTCGGGCATCATCCTGTCGATCGATGCCGGCTCGATGGCGGGCACGGTCGGCAATACGACGCCTGTTCGTGCTTTCGACTGAGCGGGCAGATGAAAGTGCGCCTGGACCGGTCCGGCCGGTGCCCGGGCGCACTTCGCGATCTTCGACGAATCTCACTCGGCTGAATTTCGCTCAGCTTCTGCGGTTAGCGCGCACGATCGTGCCCACGCCGTGCTCGGTGAAGAGTTCGAGCAGCACGCAATGCGGTACGCGGCCGTCAATGATGACGACAGCCTCGACACCAGCCTCCACGACCTCGATGCAGCCCTCGATCTTCGGGATCATGCCGCCGGTGATCACGCCCTTGCGGATGAGATCGCGAGCCTCGGCGACGGTCAGGTCCTCGATCAGGTTCTTGTCCTTGTCGAGAACGCCAGCCACATCCGTCAGCAGCAGCAGGCGCTTGGCCTTCACGCGCGCGGCCAGCGCGGACGCGAACGTATCGGCATTGATGTTCAAGGTCTGGCCCTCGCGGGAGACGCCGACCGGCGCAATGACCGGGATCAGATCGGAATTGGAGATGACCTGCACGATCTCGGGATTGACCTCGACGGGATCGCCCACATAGCCGATGTCGACCGCTTTCATCAGATTGGACTCGGGATCCGGCATCTCGGTGATCTGCTTGGCGATCATCAGGTTGGCATCCTTGCCGCAGATGCCGACGGCCTTGCCGCCCTGGCGGTTGATTGCGGACACGATCTCCTTGTTGATGGCGCCGGCCAGCACCATCTCGACGACCTCGACCGTCGGCTTGTCCGTGACGCGCAGGCCGTGCACGAAATCCGACTTGATATCGAGCTTCTTCAACATGGCAGCGATCTGCGGGCCGCCCCCGTGCACGACGATGGGGTTCACGCCGGAGCGCTTCAGGTAGACGATATCCTTGGCGAAGGCGTCGGCGAGAGCCTGATCGCCCATGGCGTGGCCGCCGAATTTCACGATCACGGTCTGCCCGTCATAGCGGATGAGATGCGGCAACACCTCGGCGAGCACGCGGGCCTTCGCCTGCGGAGCGACACCCGAATCCACGCCGTTCCCGACTGCGCCTTCCGGAGCGCCCGCCTCTTCAGACTTCGCCATCTTCGTTTCTCTCCGCCATGACATACGGGGTGGGCTGCGGATTTGCGCCGACATGGTGCCCGCCCCCGGCGGGAGCTTATAGCGCGCCTTTCGCCAGCGACAATGGCTCGCGTGCACGCTTCCGCCCCATTCGGCGCCGTCGCGACAGAGGTGCTTTGACGCAAGGCGGTCTGTCAAATGGGACGATGTTCCTGTAATGACCGTCTTCTGAGCTTGCGCAACGAGCAGCGCGCCTGTCGCGTAACGCGCGGTTGCCAACCCATGGAGGCGAACATGTTCGACGCGAAGTCCATTCTCGACCATCTCGTGCGGAGCGCAGCTCAAGGTCAGCCCTCGCAATCGCCCGCCCAAGGGCAAGGCGGCGGTCTGGGTGACCTCCTGGGGCAAGTGCTCGGGGGAGCCAGGGGTCAAAGCGGCGGCCTCGGCGGCCTGGAGGACATTCTGAAGCAAGTCTTGCCGCAGGGTGGTGGTGGCGGCGGCACGGGCCAGCAGGCCGCTCCGTCCGGCGGCGGCCTCGGAGGTCTCGGCGACATCCTGCGCAACATGGTGCCGGACGAGGGGCCGCAGGGCCGGCAGATGGCGCCCGGCTCGCAGCAGGAAGGCGGCGGCAGCCTGGGCGACATCCTCGGCAAGCTGCAGCAACAGCTGGGCGGCGGCCAGGGCGGGCCGGGTGGCGGCGGCCTCATGGACATCCTCGGTCAAGTCCTGGGGCAGGCGACGCAAGGCGTCAAAGAAGGCGCGCAGCGCATCGACGACGCCACCGGGGCATCCGGTCACATGCGCGATGCCCTAGGGCGGGCGACGGGCAAGTCGCCGGACGATATCCTCGCCCAGATCAAGGATCTGATCGCCAACAACCAGCTCGGAGCAGGTGCCGCAGCAGGAGGGCTGGGTGCGCTCGTGCTGGGGACGAAAACCGGCCGCGCGCTCGCGGGTAACGCGATCAAGCTCGGCGCGCTCGCGCTGATAGGCGGCCTCGCCTACAAGGCGGTCCAGAACTACCAGGCCGGCAAGCCTGTCGTCTCCGGTCCAGGCCAGATCGCCCTGCAGGCGGCCCCGGACGGGTCCGGTTACGAGGCAGGGGCCGTTACGAACGAGGCAGCTACCAGCTACATCCGCGCCATGATCGCGGCGGCGGCCGCTGACGGGCGGATCGACGCTGAAGAGCAGCAGCGCATCATAGGGGGCCTGAAACAAGCGGGCTTTGATGCCGAGGCCGAGGAATTCCTGGCCAACGAACTGGCGAATCCCGCCAAGATCGAGGATCTGGCGGCCTCCGTGGCGACCGGCGAAGAAGCCGTACAGCTCTTCACGGCGGCGCGGATCGCAATCGACCTCGACACGCAGGAGGAGCACGACTTCCTCGTCGGTCTCGCCCAGGCGCTCGAACTCGACGGCGACCTCGTGGCACATATCGACGGCGCAGCCCGCGCTGCAGCCTGAGCCCTGCGCTCGTGCTATAGTTCTTAAGAAGTCTTCGCGCAGCGCCGCACCCTGCGGCGCTGCGCGAATGTCTCGGCTCTGTGTCAATCAGGAGTGTCCCACGATGGCCAAGGCAACGACGAAGCCAGGCAAGCCATCCCGGAAGAAAGCGCCGCGCTCGAAAAAGGCCGCAGGTTCCAAGCCGAAGAATCCATTGCTCGCGCCATGGACATCCCGCCTGCGCATGCCGCCGTTCAAGGCCCTCAAACCGGAGCATTTCCGCCCCGCGTTCGACGCCGCCCTCAAGGAGCACGAGCGCGAGATCGACAAGATCGCGGGGGCCCGCACGAAGCCCACGTTCACGAACACCATCGTGGCACTGGAAAACGCCGGCCGCAGTCTCAATCGCGTCGCCCGCATCTTCTTCAACCTGACCAGCGCCGATACCAATCCGGAGTTGCAGGCGATCGAGCGTGAGATGTCCCCGCGGCTCGCGCGGCATACCAGCGCGATCATGCTCAACAGCGACCTCTTCAAGCGCATCGCCGATCTCTACGAGCGCCGTGCCAAGCTGACGCTCGATGACGAACAGCAGCGCCTGCTCGAGCGCTACCACACCAACTTCGTGCGCTCCGGCGCGCAACTCGGTGCCCGCGACAAGAAGCGGATGGCCGACATCAACGAGCGCCTGGCGACGCTCGGCACCCAATTCGCTCAGAATGTGCTTGCCGACGAGCAAGCCTACCGCCTCGTACTCGATGGCGAGGCCGACCTTGCGGGCTTGCCCGATTTCGTGCGTGCGGCGGCTGCCCGCACGGCGGCGGACCTCGGCATGCCCGGCCGCCACGTGATCACGCTGGCGCGCTCGTCTATAGAGCCGTTCCTCCAGTTTTCCGCGCGCCGCGATCTGCGCGAACAAGCCTACAAGGCCTGGATCAAGCGCGGCGAGAACGGGGGAGACCACGACAACACGGCGCTGGCGACCGAGATGCTGTCCTTGAGAGCCGAGCGTGCAAAGCTCCTGGGATTCCGCTCGTTCGCCGAGTTCCGGCTCGACGATGCCATGGCACGCACCCCGGCGAACGTGCGCGCCCTGCTCGACGAGGTGTGGACGGCTGCGGTCGCTCAGGCCGGACGCGAACGCGAACGGCTCGAGGATTGCGCGCGTAGCGAAGGCCAGAACATTCGCGTCGAGGCCTGGGACTGGCGCTTCTATGCGGAGAAGGTGCGCAAGGCCGCCTATGATCTCGACGAGGCAGAGATCAAGCCCTTCCTGCAGCTCGACCGAATGATCGACGCCGCTTTCTATACGGCGGAGAAGCTCTTCGGCGTGACCTTCAAGGAGCGCACGGATCTGCAGCGCTACCGCGACGACATCCGCACGTTCGAGGTGCAAGACAAGTCCGGAAAACATGTCGGCGTCTTCATCGGCGACTATTTCGCACGGCCGTCCAAGCGCTCCGGCGCCTGGATGAGCGTGTTCCGCGGCCAGCGCAAGCTCGGCGGCGAGGAGCGGCCGATCGTCGTCAACGTCATGAGTTTTGCGCGTGGCGCGGAGGGCGAGCCGGCGCTGCTCTCGTTCGACGACGCGCGAACGCTGTTCCACGAGTTCGGTCATGCGCTGCACGGCCTGTTGTCCGACGTGACTTACCCCTCGCTCGCAGGCACCGCGGTGACGACCGACTTCGTCGAGCTGCCCTCACAGCTCTACGAGCATTGGCTCTCGCAGCCCGCCGTGCTCAAGAAGTTCGCGCGCCATTACAAGACCGGCAAGCCGATCCCGGATGCGCTCATGAAGCGGCTCGAGGCGGCACAGAAGTTCAATCAGGGTTTCGCGACGGTCGAGTACGTGTCCTCGGCGCTCGCCGATCTCGAGTTGCATACGCTCGACGATCCGAAGGACCTCGACCTCGCCCGGTTCGAGGTCGAGTTCAGCGCGCGCCGCGGCATGCCGCGCGAGATCGCCATGCGTCATCGCCCGCCGCACTTCGCACACATCTTCTCAGGCGGGGGCTATGCGGCGGGTTATTACAGCTACATGTGGTCGGAGGTTCTCGACGCCGACGCCTTCGACGCCTTCCTTGAGCGCGGCAACATCTTCGACGCCGAAACCGCGCGAAAGCTGAAGGAGTACATCTACGCGGCGGGCAACCGCCGCGACGCGGCCGAGGCCTACACGCTGTTCCGCGGCCGTCTGCCGACGAGCGCGGCGATGCTGCGCAAACGTGGTCTTGCCGCTTGAGCACCGGAGATCTGCCCCTGCCTGCGCCGCGCAGCGTAGGGGCTGGACCTGCGGCTCTACTGCGGTCACCATGCACCCAGTCGCTTCGCGCGAAATGATTGGGATCTGGAGACCAACGGGCATGAACGATATCGATCACGCGGCCATGGCAGCACGGGATGCGGCGGAAATTCGCTCTGTCGCGACGCGCTGGCTGTCTGCTCTCGAGGCCGCGCTTTCGGCGGGTGATGCGAAGGCTGTTGCGGCGCTGATCGAGACCGACGGACATTGGCGCGACATCCTCGCCTTCACTTGGCACATCACGCCGAGACGCGGCGCGGATACCATTGCCGCCGGCCTCGTCGCGCGGCAGCCGGCCGTCAAAGCGCATGGCTTCCAGATCAACCCCGATCGCGTGGCGCCGAGACGTGTGAAGCGCGTCGGGCGCCCATGCATCGAGGTCCTGTATCGTTTCGAGACGGCAGTCGGGCGCGGCGAAGGCGTCGTGCGGCTCGTGCCGGCGACCGATGGTGGCGGTGCGGCCGGGCACAAGGCCTGGGTCGTCTCGACGTCACTGGAGGAGCTGAGGGGCTTCGAGGAGAAGATCGGCGACCGCCGGCCGACGGGCGCCGCCTACAGCCGCAACTTCGGCGGCGACAACTGGGAAGACGTGCGCCGCAAGGCGCAGGCCTACGAGGATCACGATCCCACCGTTCTGGTGGTCGGCGGCGCACAAGCGGGCCTATCGATCGCGGCCCGCCTCAATCAGATCGGCGTCGACACGCTGGTCGTGGAGAAATGGCCACGGATCGGCGACAGCTGGCGCAAGCGCTATCACTCGCTGGCGCTGCACAACGCGATCAGCGTCAATCACCTGCCTTATATGCCGTTCCCGCCGACGTGGCCGACGTACATTCCCAAGGACATGCTCGGGCTGTGGTTCGAGGTCTACGCCCAGGTCATGGAGATAAATACCTGGACGAATACCGAGTTCGTGAAAGGGGCCTGGGACGACGTCAAGAAGCGCTGGACCGCGACCCTCAAGCGTGCGGATGGCAGCGAGCGCATCATGCATCCGCGTCACATCGTTTTCGCCAACGGCGTCAGCAGCTACCCGCTGATCCCCGAGCTGCCGGGTCTCGACAGATTCAAAGGCACCGTGGTGCACTCGGAAGGATTCGACAGCGGCGCGCCCTTCGCCGGCCAGAAAGCCCTCATCATCGGCACGGGATCGAGCGCCAACGACATTGCGCTCGATCTTCACAGCTTCGGCTGCAAGACCACGATCGTGCAGCGCGGCTCGACGACCGTGGTGTCGATCGATCCGTCCGCCAAGCTGAACTATGCACTCTATGACGAGGGGCCGCCGATCGAGGACTGCGACATCATCGCAAATGCCGCGACACCGCCGCTGATTCTCGATGCGTACAAGCTCGCGGTGAAGCGCATGGTCGATCTCGACAAGGAGATGATCGAGGGCCTCAAGGGCATCGGGTTCAAGTTCGACATCGGCGAGGACGAAACCGGCCACCAGATGAAGTACCGCCGGCGCGGAGGCGGTTACAATCTCGATGCCGGCAGTTCGGAGCTGATGATCAAGGGCGAGATCGGCCTGCTTCACTATGAAAACATAGAGCGCTTCAGCCATGACGGCGCCCTGCTCAAGAATGGCACGACCGTTCCGGCCGATCTCATCGTGCTGGCGACCGGCTATTTCCCGCAGCAGGAACTGGTGCGGCGCGCGCTCGGCGAGGCGATGGTGGAAAAGGTCGGCCAGGTGTGGGGCGAGGACAAGGACGGCGAGTTGTCCAACATGTTCAAGCGCACGCCACAGGATGGGCTCTGGTTCATCGCCGGGAGCCTGACGCAAGCGCGCATCTACTCGAAGTACATGGCGCTGCAGATCAAGGCCGCCGAGGAGGGACTGGTCGATCTCCCCTATCCCGGCTGACGCCGGGACATGCATCCGTTGGCGGCCGGAGTCATGCCGGCCGCCCCCTAAACTCGATGCTCGCTGTGATGGACCAGGAACGCCTTGGCCTCCGCCACGTTCGGCAGCACGCCCAGCCCCGGCGCATCGGTCAGCGCGAAGCGTCCCTGGACGAGCGGCGGGAAGGGCTCGGCGAGGACGGCCTGTAATGGATTTTCCATGGCGTCATGCTCGAGCATTCCGCCGCCTCCCACGGCCGCCAGCACATGCGCGGCCGCGTGCAGGCCTAGACCGGAATTGAGCCAATGCGGGCAATAGCGCCGGCCGGCGGCTACCGCCCGCCGCGCGACGGCGACGCAGCCGGAGATGCCTCCCCATTTGCAGATGTCGGGCTGAATGACGCCGAGATGACCGGCCGTGATGGCGGCGTCGAACGCTTGGAAGCCGATCAGGTTCTCGCCGCCGGCCAGCGGCACGCGAGACAGCATGGCCAATTCTGCCCAATGCTCGGGCGGGTCGTCGGCGGGGATCGCCTCCTCGATCCAGTCGAGCGGGAAGTGGCTGAAGGCCTCCACCGCCGGACGCGCTGTCGCCAGATCCCAACCCTGGTTGGCGTCGATCATGAACCTTTCGCCGGATTGCAGACCGGCGCAGATCTCCCGGACGTTCGCCAGATCGCTCGTCAAATCGAAGGCGACTTTCATCTTGAAGGCGCGATAACCCCGCTCGCGGCACATCGCAACATACTCGGGCGCACCCTTGGGGTTGAGATTGCTGGCATAGGCCATCAATGGCTCTGGTGTGGTCGCGCGACCCAGCGCCCGCCACACGGGGATGCCGGCCTTTCGGGCGGCAAGATCGGAGAACGCGACCTCGAGCCCTGCGATGCAGGAGGCGAAGGGGCCTGGCTCCCCGCTCTGGATGACATTGCGCCGCATGCGCTGCGTCAGATCGACGAGGGCCGCCGCCGGGCTCGGCCAGCTCTTGCCGAGGACCGTCGGAACTATAAGAGTTTCCAGAAGCCGCACCTTCGTCTCCGCTCCGCAAGGTGGGAAGTTGGCCCAGATCTCGCCCCACCCGAACGCTCCGTCGGCATCTTCGACCCGGACCAGTACGGCGTTGCGCGCGGGGATCGAGCCGAACGAGGTCACGATCGGCTCGGAGATCGCGGCCTTGTAGTGAAAAATCTCGATGCGGACGGGTGCGATGTCGTGTGGCGCTGGCGATTGCACGTAAGCCTCCCGGAAGTGGCAATGCGGTCGCATGGGCTGCGCCGCTCGGCTCGTTTATGCTGTCTAGCACGATCCGGCGGCGCCGTTCTGCCGGCCGTCAGGGCGCGGCTGCCTTGCGGACATCGCACCGCGAGCCCCCCTTACGCCGGCTGAACCGCATCGCCGGATTGATTTGCCCCGCCAATCGGCTACTGCTGTCCGCCGAACGATGTCAGCGCAAGCTGCAGCCTGAAGGAGACGCCCCCGTGACCAAGAACAGAACCGTGTTGATCGACCGCCACCCCGGCCGCTCGAGCCAGACCATCGGCATCGCCCGTGAACTCGGCACCGATCCGGATCTGATCCACGAGCCGTCCGTCGGCGTCGTCGGGACCAAGGGCGACAGCCAGTGCTACATGGGCGTTCTGAGCAAGGTCGAAGCCATCCACGAGGAACTCAAGAAGCGCATCGGCAAGGGGCCGGGTCAGCTCAAGCTGCGTCTCGTGCAACCCGAGTACACGATCGCGACGTCCGACGGCATCCGGAACGGCACACGCGAGATGCGTTACTCGCTGATCGGCCGCGAGGTGACGAACGAGGCGCTGTGCGAACATCTGAGCGCCACGGGTCTTGCCGGCACGATCGCTGTCGTCGCCTGTGACAAGCCGCCGGTCGGCACGCTGGCTGCACTCCTCGAGCACAACATGCCGTCGATCATCATGTCGGACGGACCGATCCATCCGGGTACCGACCCCAAGACGGGCGAATCCATCGACCTCGTCTCCGCCTATCAGGTCGCCGGTCATCCCGACGCCGCCTACCGCGATCACATCGCCTGCCATGCGTGCCCCGGCATCGGAAGCTGCGGCGGCATGTTCACCTACAACACCATGCAGACGTTCATCGGTGTCGTCGGCATGCAGCCGCTGCAGATGGTGGCCCCGCCCTCGGACGACCCGCGTCGTCTCAAGGAGTTCCCGAAGGAGCTCGTCGACCATCTCTCGAACATGATGGCGAACAACCTCTGCCCGCGCGACATCGTCGGGCGCGATTCCATCCGCAACGCCGTGATCGTCTCGATGGCGATCGGCGGTTCGACCAACGTGGTGCTGCACGCCCCCGAGATCGCACGCGCTGCCGGCTTTGCGGATTTCTGGAAGGACGTCATGACGCCGGAGGAGTTCAACCACCTCTCCCAGAACGTCGTGCCGGTGCTGACCGACGCGCGGCCCTACGGCAAGTATTCGATGGTCGACATCGACGAGGTGGGCGGCGTGCAGGTGATCGTACGCGAGCTTCTGGAAGCCGGTCTCCTCAACGGCGACTGCATGACCTGCACGGGCGAGACGCTCGCAGCTCAGGTGGCGCGCCTGGGTGCCAAGCGCGCCGACGGCCGCGTCATCTATCCCGTCGAGAAGCCCTACAAGCCCACCGGCGGCCTGCGCATGCTGGGCGGTAACCTGTCGCCCGACTTCTCGGCGATCCTCAAGCTCGCGGGCGTCGAGGGCGGGCTCGAGGACAACGTGTTCAAGGGCAAGGCGCGCGTCTTCGACGGCGAACAGGCCCTTCTCACTGCGCTCGACAAGACGCCCGAGAGCTTCCAGAACCACGACATGATCATCGTGCGCTACGATGGGCCCAGCGGCGCGCCGGGCATGCCGGAAATGCTCGATCCGACCTCGCGCATCACCACGCTGTGCCGTGAACGCGGCATCACGGTCGGCTTGATGACGGATGCGCGCTTCTCGGGCGGCTCGGTCGGTCTGGTGATCGGCCACGTCGGTCCGGAAGCCGCGCTGGGTGGCCCGATCGCTTTCGTCGAGGACGGCGACGAGATCATCGCCGATCTCAACAAGAACGAGCTGAACTGCCCCGCGCTCGCCGATTCCGCGACGCTGGCCAAGCGCAAGGCGGCCTGGGAGAAGGTCGTCGCCGACAACGGCGGCATGCATCCCAGCTGCGGCGAAGCCGATACGCGCCTGCTGCATCGCGCCCGCCATACGGCGGTGCCGGCCACGCGCGGCGGCGGTCTGCATCCCAACCGCGAGGTCTGGGTGCGCGAGCCGCGCAAGGCGGAAGTGTCGGGCTTCGTTCCGAAGAACAAGTATCGCGCGGGCTGAGCGGAACGCTCTTCCTGTCGTCCGACGTGATCATGCGAAGCGGGGCGCCACTGGTGGCGTCCCGCTTTTTTCAATTGCGGACGTGAATTCCCGGCACGCGCCCGTCGTTCCAGCGTCCGCCGATTGCGCGCTCGATCTGAGCGGCCAGTTGCAGCAACAGGCCGTCATCGGCTTGCTTCGCCTGGGCCTGGATTCCGAGCGGCAAGCCCGGTTCCTGCTCGCCCAGCGGCAGCGAGATTCCTGGAATTCCACACAGGTTCGCCAGTGGGGTGTAGGCGAAATTCTTCCACAGATTGGCAAACCAGTCGTGCACCGAGGGGTTGTCGCTGATCGTCAGGTACTCGTTCGTGCCGATGCGCGGCGTCGGTAGAGCCGTGACGGGCGTGAGGATGACGTCCCAGTCCTCGAAGAACGCGCCGAAAGCCCGCGCCGTCGTGTTGAACGTCGCCTGCATCTGGAACCGCTCGCTGTAGCTGGTGCCTATGCCGGCTTCCCAGATGCGGATGTTGATCGGCTCGATGAGATCGGTGGGCGGGCGTTCCAGCCCGCGCGCGGTCAACATCCCCGCGATGACCTGCGCGAAATTGCTGATGTAGCAGGTCGTCTGCGCGGCGAAGGCGGCGCGAAAATCGACCTGAGGCAACGCCCAGTCCACGTGATGGCCGAGCCCCTCGAGAAAGCGGCCGACACGCTCCAATTCGGCAACGAACGGCGGTGTTGCGCGGTAATCGCCCCACTCGTGCGACAGCGCGATACGCAGCGGCCTGGGATCACGCTGGATCTGCCGGGAATACGGCTCGGGCGGCATCCAATAGGGCATGAACTCGCCCGGCGCTCCACCACGGCAATTGTCGAAGAACGCGGCCGTGTCGCGCACCGACCGGCTGAGGCAGCCTTGGCTCGACACGAGGCCGGTGAGATCCGAGGCTGCCGGCGCGATGGAGAACACTCCGCGCGACGGCTTCAGCCCGATAACGCCGTTGACGCCCGCTGGTATGCGAATGGAGCCGCCGCCGTCGGAACCGTGGGCCATGGGGACCACGCCGGACGCAACCGCAGCTGCGGTGCCCGCCGAGGAACCACATGTCGTGTATTCGGTATTCCAGGGATTGCGTGTGACGTAGACGGCGGGATTTTCCGCCGAGCTGCAGACGCCGAACTCTGGCGTTGTCGTACGGCCCACGATGTTGAGACCCGCCCGACGGATGCGACCGGCCAGAAAGCTGTCGGCGGCCGCGCGATTGCCACGCATGAACAGCGAGCCCATCTCTTGCAGCCGCCCCTTCAGCGTGGGGCCGAGATCCTTCATCAGGTAGGGCACGCCCGCGAACGGCCCGGCGAGGTTCGTATCGTTGCCGGCCGGATCGGCGACCGCATCCTCGAAGACTTCGACGACGGCGCTGAGAGCCGGGTTGATGCGGGCGGCGCCGGCCGCGGCCTGCCGCGCCAGCTCCGCGGCCGTGACGTCTCCCTTGCGCACCCGTTCGGCCAGCCCGACGGCGTCGTGCGCGGCCCACTCGTCCCAGCTCATCGGCAATGTCACGTGCGTCGTCCCCCGTCAGAACCGTCAATCGTCCTACTTCCGCCGGGCCGCCACCACACCGTCATCATTGCTGCCGGTGCGTCCTTGCCCTGCGACCCACGCGGCACATGGTTCGCCCGATTGACCATGCGCCGGCGCTTTGGCGCACGCGCAATCCTCCGCGGCGAGCGTATCGCGCCGGCGGCCCTTGGTCCCCTTGTAAATGAAGCGCTCCGTTTCGCCATCTCAGCAGACAGGAGCGTGCGACGCATGCGAACGGCTCATTCCACGATGCGGCGCAGGTTCGGCAGATCGCAGAGGAACTGGTTGGTGCGAGGCTCGGAGATGTAGCCCTGCCGCTTCAACTCCGCCATGGTACGGCTGACCGTTTCCGTCGTGAGGCTCAGCAAAGCGCCCAGGTCCTCGCGGCCGAACAGATCGCAGCGCTCCCCGCCGTTACGTTCGGCGAGCCACAACAGCAGACGCACGACGCGATGCCGCGCGGGCCCAGTGTTGAACTCGCGGATCATCGTGTCGCTGTCGCTCAGCGCACGATGCCAGCGCGCCATCAGCTCACTGAAAAGTTGCGGCTTGCGCGTCAAGAGGTTGCGCACGATCGAGCGCGGGATACGACACACTTCCGTCTGATGCAGCGCGATCGCGTGATGCTCGTAGCGATCCTGAATGAGCGCCTCTAGCCCGATCGCGTCGCTCGCCCGCACGAGGCGGACGATGCGCTGCGTGCCGTCCGGCAGGTACTGGGTCAGCTTCACGAGCCCCGTGCGAATCGTAATGATCCACTCCGCCGGATCCTCGTTGGCATAGATCTCCGTGCCGGGAGCGTAGCTGAATTGCTCGATGGGCCTATGAATATGCTCGAAGTCGCTCTCGTCCAGCCCGGCAAAGAGGACGGACTGGCGAATCGTACATGTGCGGCAATTCGCGATACCGGTCCATGCATCGTTGCTGGTCACCGCCTTCATGTATCGTGCTTCTCCGCTTCGACCCTGCTCTGCTTGCGCGCGGCAAGCAGCAGACGAAAGATGAATGTTAGCCAAGACGACTGTCAGCCCGCATTCGTTTCACTTCGGACGGCGCTCGACGGAGCGGCCGCGTCGTTGCCGCGTTCACTCTTTCTCGCCAAGTCCGCGAGCCCTCGCACCCACGACTCCATCGCAGAATTGACGAGCGGCATCGGGTGCTCGAGAAACGAGATCACGTAGCGATCCGCCAGCTTGCATAGCCCGATCGAACGTGGCCGCGTCGCGAGCGCGCAAGGCTCGGGGATCGCCATGCCAAAACAGAATACCACGTTACGCGCGTCCTCGATCTCAGGCGCGATCTCGCCATCGGGGAGTGCGCGGGTGTGCGCGTAATGGTCGAACAGGCCGATGAATCGGGCACACGCATGCCGCTCGATCTCACCGCGAAGGTGCGCGACCATTTCGTCGAGATTCCGGGCCGAGGTCTCTTCGGCTTCGATCTCCAGCACGAACATCGGGATCGTAAGCGTCGTCGTCATTTCTCTCATCGGGCCTCCTACGGCGCGCGGCACCCTTGTTCTTCGAGATGCACGGATCATTCAGGCTGGCAAATCTCCCGCCCGCGTATCGCAACGAGCGTACGTCCGACAAGGCCCGTCACCACCAGTGTCACAAGCGCCAGGAGCATCATCGACATGGCATGGAACCCTGAACCGCCGACGTTCTCGTACATCGTGAGGGTTGCCACCGTGACGGCGGCGAGCGGAAAGGAGTACGCCCACCAGGACAGGAAAAACCGGGCGCGCAGCAGCCGCGGGACCTGGGTGATCAGGAACAGCGTCATGAAGAGTGCGAAATAGTAGAGGATACGCGCCGCCGCATCTATTTCCCCCGTCAGCTTGACATAAGACAGGAAACCGACCGCCGGCGGAGCAATGAGAATGAACAGCGTCGGCGCCAGCCGTTCCGGTAGTGGATTGTGGAACAAGACGCGGTTGATGATGATCGCGAAAAGCACCAACCAGAAGACGATCCCGATTGCGAAGAAGAACCAGGACATCTCGACAAATCCGAGCGTCAAGCCCGAGAGGGGTACCAATACATTGCCGACGATGGGAATGAACCACGCGGGGTTCAGGTGCGCCGTCTGGAAATGATCGCGATTGAACCAACTGTTCAGAACCAGAAACGTCATTACGAGATGCAAGGGGGCGCCGACCAGAAACAGCGGCGCCGCTGCAGCTGGCCATAGTCCCAGCGCCACGATGCTCAGGAGCAGGATGCTGATCGAGATCGTGGGCAGAAAATGCAGCCGGACGGGGTGATGATATTCCTCCGCGACCTCGGCACCGTGCAGAACGATCTTGGCCGCGTACAAGGCGAGCAGAACCGCGAAAACCAGTACGGCGCCGGCCCCGATTGCCACCGGGATACGGCTGTCGCCTACCTGCAGCACGTGCACCGCTTTCATCCAGGCGAGCGTCAGCCCGGCCAAACCCATGACTGCAGCAAAAAAAGAAACCGGGAAATTGGCAAGACGGCTCTCCGCGACATCGGCGGTTGCGGCATCGGTCGGCATGGTTCCATCTCGTTCATTCGTCGGCACAGCAGATGCGCGGCCCGGCCGACTGGCTGCCAACATTCATAAAAATAAAGAATAGCGCCGACCGAGCAGATGCTCATTGCGCTTTCGCAACGATATGCCCGCGGCTCGCCCCGACCGCACCCGCAGCAAGAACGCGAGGCACGCTCAAACGGTCAGGAAGCGCGTGCGGATGCTTTCTTCCTCCGCCCGAAAGCGGACGGGGTCGGCAGCATAGACGATGCGACCTTTCACCATGATGTGCAGCTCATCCGCCACGGCCTCGGCGAGCTTCATGTTCTGCTCGATGAGCAGGATCGTGACGCCGGCGTCGCGCAGCAGCTTGATAACGCGCGCCAACTCGCGCACGACCAATGGGGCAAGGCCCTGGCTCGGCTCGTCGAGCAAGAGCACCTTGGGGTCGCTGATCAGCGCGCGCGCGATGGCAAGCATCTGCTGTTCGCCACCGGAAAGCTGAGAGCCGCGATTGGTGCGCCGCTCCTGCAGGGAAGGAAACAGTTCGAGCAAGCGCTCGAGCGGCCAATGCTTGGCGGGAGTCCGCTCGGCAACGCGGATATTCTCGATCACCGACAAGTCGGGGAAGATGAGGCGGCCTTCCGGCACGTAGGCGACGCCAGCGCGTGCGACGACGTGCGGCGGTTCTCCGGCGATGTCGCGACCATCCAGAACGATGCGCCCCGATGTCGGCCGGACGAGGCCCATGACCGATTTGACCGTGGTCGTCTTACCCACCCCGTTACGGCCGAGGATGGCGGCGATGCGGCCATGGACCAGTTCCAGATCAACGCCTTGCAGGATGTGGCTTGCGCCATAGTGCGTGTTGAGACCTTGAATGCCGAGCATCACTCCATGCCCCCCAGATAGGCCTCTTGGACGCGCGGGTTCGCTTTCACCGTGTCGGGGGCGCCGTCTGCTATGACCCCGCCGCGATGCAGAACCGTGATCTTGTGAGCAAGCCGAAACACCACTTCCATGTCGTGCTCGACCAGCAGGACGGTGACGCGCGACGCCCCGAGAAAGCGGGCGAGCGTCTCGACGGCCTGGCCCGTCTCCTCGACCGACAATCCTTGCGTCGGCTCGTCCAGCAGGAGGACCTTGGGGGATTGAGACATGGCCATCGCAACCTCGAGCAGGCGCTGGTCGCCGTGGCTGAGTAGACCCGCCGGACGCCCCGCGACGGCGGTCAGGCCGAGTTGCTCGAGTGCGGCGTCCGCAGCCGCACGCGCGCGGGCAAAGACGGCGGCCCCACCCCAAGGGAGCCATCGGCTGGGATTACGTGCCTGCGCCGCGATCATGACGTTCTCGCGCGCACTCATCTCCGGGAACAGCGACGTGATCTGGAACGTGCGCGACAGCCCTTTCTGGCAGATCGCATGCGCCGGGAGGCCGGTGATATTCTCACCAGCGAAATGTACCGTACCCGACGACGGCCGCACCACACCGGTGATAGCGTGGAACAGTGTCGTCTTGCCGGCGCCATTCGGACCGATGACGGCGCGCACTTCGCCTGCAGCGACGCGCATCGTGACCTTATTGACGGCGATGAGGCCGCCGTACTGCTTCGTCAGTCCGTCGAGCGCCAGGAGGGGCGGCGCGTCCGCCGTCGGCATTTCCGCCGCGAGGGGTGCCTGTGCTGTCATGACGGGCTCCCAGAGATTTTCGTCTCGACCCGGCGGCCGCGACCGAACCACGACGTCGCCAACCCCCAGATGCCTTCCGGTGCGAAGAGGACGAATACGATAAAGACGAGGCCGAAGAACAAGGCCCACGCCTCCGTGTATGACGACAGCTGATGCTCGAGCAGCATGAAGAACGCGGCCCCGAGAATCGGACCTATGAGCGTTCCCGATCCGCCGACGATCACCATGATCAACACCTGGCCCGAGAGCAGCCAAAAGAGAAGTTCGGTATTGGCGAAGCCCGCGAACGGAGAATAGAGCGCTCCGGCGAGCGCGCCGAACGCATAAGCGATCGCGACCACGGCGATCTTGTAGAGGCGCGTGTTGTAGCCGAGCGACAGCGTCTTCGCCTCATTCTCGCGAATGCCGCGCAGCACGGCCCCGAAGGGCGCACGCACCAGGGCGCGGCAAACGAAAAAGCTCCCGAGCAGGCAACCGAGCGCGAGGAAATAGAAACCGGTTTTCGAGCTGAAGACATCGAGCCCGAAAGGCCCTGGCCTTCGGGGAATTCCGGCAAGACCGTCAGAACCTCCCGTCACGGATGTCCATTTGAAGGCCACCGCATACAGCAACTGCGCGAAGGCGAGCGTCAACATCGAGAACGAGACGCCGGTGGCCAAGGTGCAGATCCAGCCGATGCCGATGGCAAGGATGCCCGTCATCGCGGCCGCGGCGAAGACGACGATGAGGAGAGGCATCTCCGTGTGAAGCAGCAGATAGCCCGAGGCGTAGGCCCCCATTCCATATGCCGCCACGTGGCCGAAGGAGATCAGGCGTGTGTACCCCACCATGAGATCGAGGCTCATGGCAAAGAGGCCGAGGATGAGGAGCTCGGTGAGCAGTGTCATGGCGAAAGCCGGCAGCACCAGGGGCGCGACGAGGAGCGCTGCGACGGCGACAATGCCGAGAACGGACGATGGACGCATCGCTCATGCCTCCTTGCCGAGCAGCCCGCCGGGGCGGACGATGAGCACGGTCAGCATCACCAGGTACATGAAGGCCAGCGCCAGATCGGGGTAGTAGTAGTTGCCGAACACCTGCACGAAGGCGACGAGAACGGCGCCGATGAGGGATCCCAGGAAGCTGCCCATGCCGCCGATGATGACGATGACGAAGGCATCGATGACCGCCGTCGACGCCATGCCGTGCGAGGCGGTGACGAGCGGTGCCGCCATCACGCCGCCGAGCGATGCCAAACCGCAGCCGATCCCGAAGACACCTGAGCGCACGAGGTTCACGTCGATGCCGAGCGCATGCACCATCTCCGCATTCTGCGACGTCGCGCGGATGAGAAGACCGAGGCGCGTCCGCTCGAGGATCTGCCAGATGGCGATGGCCACCACGATACCCGAGCCCGCCAGGAAGAGGCGGTAGACGGGGAACGGCTCGTCGAGAAGGAACACAACGCCCGATAGCGACGGCGGCGCGGGAACCTGGAGCGCATCCGATCCCCACATGAGCCGCACCGTCTCGCCCGTCACGAGCGCCAGGCCGAACGTCACCATCAGGAAGGCATGCGCGTCCCGCAGGTAGAGGCGACGCAGGATGAACATCTCGAACAGCAGCCCGACGGCTCCGACGATGGCCGGGGCCAGAACCAGGGCCAGCCAGAAGTTCCCGGTGTAGTGGAGCACCGAGTATCCGACGAACGCTCCCAACATGTAGAGCGTGCCATGCGCGAAATTGACGATGCGCATGATACCGAAGATCAGCGTCAGTCCAACGCCCAGAAAAAACAGAAGGGCGGCTTGGGACAACGCATTTACCGACTGATTGAGAAGCAGTGCGAGCGCGGACATGCGACCTCATCCTGAGCGCCGGGGCATCTTCCGGCCCGTGAGTGGGCCGGAAGTTCGATTGCCGTCGAAACGAGATCCGAGCGCGGGGATCAGTCGTCGTAGGTCATCTTGTTGCAGGGCGGTGTGACCTTGTCCGCTGGCAGCGTGGCGATGACCTCGGGCACGGGATGGGAGTAGCCCTCCTTCTTGACCGCCTTGACGACGAAGCCCTGCTGCACGCCCTGGTGGTCGCACTTGCGCATATGGACCTTGCCTTTGATATCGTCGATGACGAGATCCTCCAGCGCGGGGCGCAGCTTGTCCGCCTCGATGCCACCGGCCTTGGTGATGCCTGCCTCGAAGACGCGCATGCATTGCCATTGCTCGCCCTCGAACTGGTCGGGGACGAGCCCTTCGTGCTCCTTCTTCCAATCCTCGACGAACGCCTTGTTCTTCGGATTGTCGATCGTGAAGGCATAGCGCGAGGAGACGATCATGCCGAGGCAGGCATCGCCGACGGCACGCATGGCCGACAACTCGAGCTGCTCGGCGAGCATCGCCATCCGCGACGCCAGCTTGTACTGCGCGGCCTGGGCCAGGAAGGCGTTGTTGTCGTCGCCGGCCAGCACCGTGTAGACCGCGTCTGCACCCGATTGGCGGATCTTCGTGATGTACGTCGAGTAGTCCTTGGTGCCCGTCGGCGCGAAGACCTTGCCGATGAACTCCTTGCCCATCTTCTTCACTTCGTTCTCGAACACCTGGACACTGTTGTGTCCCCAGGCGTAGTCGAGACCGATGGCGAAGAACTTCTTCATCGGAGACTGCTTCAGGTAGAGCGAGACGGCGCGCGTCCCCATCGGACCGGACGTGTTCGCCCGGAAGAAATTCGGAACGAAGCTCGCCGCCGTCAATCGACCGTCGCCGTTGTCGGACGAGATGAAGATCGAATTCCACTCGGCAAGCTTCGGAACGATGGCCAGCGCTTCCGACGAGAGGGTGATGCCCGTGAAAAGGCGGCAGTCGTGCCGCTCGACCATTTCCTGTGCCTTGCGAACGCACGTCGCAGGGTTGCCGACCGTATCCTCGATCAGCAGTTCGATCTTCTTGCCGAGAAGACCGCCCTTTGCGTTCTGCACCTTGGCGTAGAATTCAGCGCCGCGCTTCTGCTGCTGACCTACCGAGCCGAGCGGGCCCGTGAGCGCCAACGGCATTCCGATCTTGATGGTATTGGCTGCTTGCGCCTGTGCGCTGGTCCAGATGAACGGCGAGGCGACGGCGGCGGTAGAGCCGGCGAGCACCGTGCGCCGACTGATGCGAAGCTTGGTGGTCATCGCGTTTCACTCCCATGACGATCCGTCGTTTGTTTTTGCGGATCTGGGAGCGAGGCTAACGACTAACCACACCAGTGGCAACTATGTCCGGACATCCGATGTCGCGGATGTCCTTGGGTGCTCGCCATCATTCCTGCCAGGCACCGCTGGATCATTTCGCCGCCATCTGTTTGCCGATCTGCTCGGCCAGCACATGGCGACGCAGTTTTCCCGTCGCCGTGAAGGGCAGGTCCGCGACATGCACCAGCACCTCCGGCAACTTGTAATCGGCCACCTCGCCCTTGAGAAAATCGACCATTTCATCGAGCGTCACCGTCTGTCCGGCCTTCGGTATCACACACAGGCAGTTGCGCTCGCCCAACCGTGCGTCGGCGATGCCGACCATTGCCGCGTGCATGATCTTCGGGTGCGTGTACAGGATCTCCTCGACTTCGCGCGGGAAAAACTTCTTGCCTCCGCGATTGATGATCTCCTTGCGGCGGCCGACGATCATGACGTTGCCGGCCTGGTCGACGATCCTGGCGAGATCACCCGTGCGGAACCATCCGTCGTCCGTGAAGCTGTCGGCGTTGGCTTGCGCATTATTGTGATACCCCAGATGCACGCTCGGCCCGATCGCGGCGATCTCGCCGACCTCGCCGCGTGCCACCTCGTTCCCGGCTTCGTCGAGGATCTTCAGGCCCATCGTGCGCACGACGCGGCCGATCGTTCCGTTGACCTCGAGCGGATCGTCGGTGAAACGCGTGTAGGTGTGGAAGCCTGTCTCGAGCATCCCATAGAGCTCGATCAGGTGGCCCTTCATGCGCGCTTGATATTCCTTGATCGTCTCGATGGCGGCCGAGGCGCCGCCCGTGATGACGACCCGCAGCGACGACACGTCGTAACGCTCGAGATCGGGTTCGTTGAGCATCGCCACGATGGAAGCGGGAGCGGTCGCGATGTAAGTCACACGCTCGCGCTCGATGGCCTCGAGCGCGCCTTTGGCCGAAAAGCGCTCGAGCAATACCGCTCGACTGCCCGACATCACAGCCTGCAGAAGGCACAGATAGCCCCAGTTGAGGCAGATCGGCAGATAGACGAGCTGCACATCATCCCCAGTCACGCCCATGTCCTCGTTGATGATGCGGGCGGCCGGCAGCGACGTGTTGAAGGAATGCAGAACGCATTTGGGATCGCCCGTCGTGCCGGACGTGAAGGCCATGCGGTAGATCTCGTCCGCGCTCATGTGGACACGATGCGCCGGCGCCAGCGGCGGGCTCGCCGCGATGCCGCTTTCCAGGTGATGCTCACCCGGGACGTTGCCCCCCGCGACGACCACGTGCGTCAGCGCCGGAATACTATCGCGGAGTTGCCGCGCCATGGCGGCGTAGTCGAAGCCCTTGAAAACATCGGCGCAGATGAAGGCGCGGCTGTTGGAGAAGCGCAGGATGTAGTCGAGCTCGCGCACACGGAAATCAGGATTGACCTTATTGGCTACGGCACCGATCAGCTCCAGCGCGAAGTAGACCACGGGAAACGCAATGCGATTGGGAAGCTGCACGGTTACGACGTCGCCGCGTCCTATCCCGATGCTCCGCAAGAATTCCGCGCATCGCTCCACGCGCGATTTCAGCTCGCCATAGGTGATGCGCTCGAACGCGTCGGAGAAAACTTCCCGATCGGGATGCGCGGCCGCTTTCTCCGCGAGGATGGAAAAGAACGTTTCGTCGCGCCACTCGCCCATCGCCCGGTAGCGTTGCGCCAGCTCAGGCTTGATCACGGTCGTATAGGACATGGCGTCTCTCCCTGATTGTCGTCGCGTGTCTCGCGCGTCAGCGAACGGCGCGCAGCAATCCTCCATCGACCGCGATGGCCGTACCGGTGGTGTAGCGGCCGCGTGGCGAAACGAGCAGAGCGACGAGGCTGGCGATGTCGTCGACCGAACCGAGCCGGCCCATGGGGATTTCCGCCTCGAGCTTGGCACGCATGAGCTGCGGATCTTCGCCCCCCGCAGCAAAGACCTTCTCCAGACGCGTCGTCTCGATGTATCCGGGACAGATCGTGTTGACGTTGATGTTGTCCCGCGCGACCTCGAGCGACAACGTCTTGGCGTAGCCGATCACGCCGCCCCAGGTCGCAACAGACAGGCCGAAACCCGCGATCGGCTGTATGGCGGAAATCGCGGTGATGTTGAGAATGCCGCCGCCACCGCGCGCCTGCATATGAGGTACGACAGCGCGCGTCATGCGCACGACATACATCAGGTTCTGCTCGACTGCCTTGGCCCAGGCGACGTCGTCGAACTCCACGAGTGTTCCGAGCGGCGGCGCGCCGTCGTTGTTCACGAGCACGTCGACGCCACCGAACGCGGCGACAGTCTGCTCCACGACCCGCGCGCAGTCCTCGGCGCGACGACAGTCGGCCACGATCGGTAAGATCTGAGCATCCGTCGCCTGACCGAGCGTCTGTGCCGCCTCCTGCAGACCCTTCTCGCGACGCGCGGTGATGACGACGCGTGCGCCCTCCAAGGCGAGCGTCCGCGCGATGCCGTAGCCGATTCCCATGCTGGCACCGCCGACGATTGCGATTTTGTCCTTCAGCCCGAGGTCCATGTCAGACTGTCCCCTCGACACCCATCTCCGCGAGGAAACGCTGAGCGTTCTTGTGGAAGACCCTCTCGAGGATCTCTTCCGGATAACCCTCCGCGCGCCAATCCTTCACCAGGCGCTCGTAGGTAAAGAGCGGATAGTCGCCGCCGAACAGGATGCGATCCTTGAGGCGGCGCGGGATCTCGTGCTTGAGATCTGCCGTGTGGTACTTCGGCGACCACCCGTGCAGCTCGTACCAGATGTTGCGCTTGTGCATGAGGACCGCGATGACCTCCGCCTGCCACGGCCAGCCGGGACGCGCGGCGACGATCTTCAGTTCGGGATTGTGGGCCACCCAATCGAGATGCCTGGGATGGCAGTGGTCGAGAATGACGCCGTCACCGCCGGGAAGACCGGCGCCGAGCCCCGTGGTCCCCACGAAGATGAGCACGGGGATGCCGGCCTCGATACAGAGATCGTAGTAGGGCTGATAGAGCGGATCGCTTGCGGGGGGAGAGAGCGAGGCCGATACCGCGTACCCGAGGAAGCCGATTCTCTTGTCGATGCAGCGACGCAATTCCCCGACGCCATCGGGACCGGCGCGCTGCGGGTCTATGTGAATCCAATGTCCGAGGATTACGTCACGGTGCGCCGCTTCCGTGGCGAACGCGTAATCGTGCAGCTCGCGCATCTCGGCGAGTGGCCGATATTTCGCATAGCCCAAATCGAGGATGGCGCGCACTCCGCTTCGCCGGAAATAATCGGCCATCTCGTCTTCGGTGTGGTAGCGCGTTTCCGAATTCCAGGTTGCGTGCTGCTGGGCCAATTCCTTTTCGGTCTGCAGCGGATACCCACGCCGCGTTCCCCAATGCGAGTGCACATCGATGAGTTTCATGGTGACCCTCAACCTTCGATACCGCTACGACAACCCTGTCCGCATGACGTGATGGCAAAGCCGCACCACCCATCTTCCCGACGCAACCCGGTGCGGCGAAACTCATACTGAACCCAAAAAAGACAACGGCGCGACACCCGAGCGGGCGCCGCGCCATCCGGTTTCCTCCGATTGTTGGAGGCTCACTTTTCGGCGCGCGCCGTCGCGTAGCCCGACAGGACCACGTCACCCTTCTGGTTCGTGGTGGTGATGGTCATGTCGACGAGGGTTTCGCCGTTTTCCTCGCGTACCGCCTCGACCACGGCCTTGGCCTTGAGGTCGTCGCCCGGCCAAACCTGGTTTGTGAAGCGAACGCCATACTTCTTGACGTTCTCGGCCCCGAAACGATCCGTGACCACGCGTCCCGTCATGCCCATCGTCAGCATACCGTGGGCGAAAACTCCGGGGTAACCCGCAGCCTCACGGCAATAGAGATCATCGGTGTGGAGGGGATTGTAATCGCCGGACGTACCCGAATACATGACGAGCTGCGTCCGCTTGAGATCCTCCACCAGCACGTCCTCGTAGGTGTCGCCGACAGAGATCTGGCTCGCTTTCAATCGCATCGTCACTTTCCTCACTTCTGATCCACGGGACGCTCGGTTCTCACGCCGACGCCGCGCGCGATGCACACGAGTTCGCCCTTCTGGTCGCGATACTCCGAAACGCGCTCGGTAAAGATGAGCTTGCCCGCGCGCTTGCTCTCCTTCTCCCAGGTCTTGCCCGTCTTCTCGGTCACAGTGAGGACGTCGCCCGGACGGATCGGCCGGATGAACTCGAAATGCTGTTCGGCGTGCAGGCCGCCGGAAGATGGCGGTTTGCCTTCGATGCCGGACGGCTTGCCGCCGGAGCCGAACCAGGGAACATCGGGCTTCAACCGCAGGTGATAGTCGGGATCGAATTGGGCGACCGCACGCGGGAACGTCGGCGGGGCGGCAGCCTTCTCGAGCCCCGTGTCGGGTACCGAGTAGTCCCCGATCGAGCGCCGGAACATCATGATGTGCGTCGCCTCGACGGGGAAGATGACCGTTTTCTCGTCTGACATTGTCGCGTTCCGTTGCCTCTTCTGGTTGCCGCGGCTGGTGCCGCTCCGGTGGACCGACGCTCGGCCGGGGCAGCTTGGCCGATGGCGACCCACCCCGGTGACCGTGGATCGAAGTGTAGCGGCCCATCGCGGCGGCTGCCACGCCCTTCATCACGGTGCCGCATCGCGTGGCAAGCGGGCAGCCCGGGCCAACTCCGCGTTCCGGGAACGCCGACGGGCCCGGCGATCTCTCGCCAGGCCCGTCAACCGCCCTCCAACCGTGCTGGACCGTATCAGCCGACGTCCATCTCCTTCAGCCCCAGAGGCGCGATGCCCTGCTCCGCCCCGTAGTACTTGAAGGGCAGGAACTTGCCCGACATCCCGATTTTGACGCGGTCGCCCTTCTCGTGAGGCAGGCGCTCGATCTCGATATCGAAGTCGATGGCGGACATGATGCCGTCGCCGAATTCCTCCTCGATCAGCGCCTTCCAAGCCGGACCGTTGATCAAGATCAGTTCGTAGAAGCGATAGATCAACGGATCGGTGGGCGGCATCGGAGTGCCGGCGCCGCGCATCGGCACCTCGTTGAGCATCGCTTCCTCGGCCGACGACAGACCAAACAACGCTGCCGCCTTCTTGGCCAACGGCTTCACGAGCCGGTGCTGACCGAGCAGGGCGCCCACGATCAGAACGGGGCTCATGCCGCCGATCTCGGTGGTGATGTGCTTCCAGCTCCAGCCCTTCTCTCGCTTGATATCGAGAATTTTCTCAGTCAGCTGCTCACGTGTCATTGCTCTATCTCCATTTCGAGCTGGTTTCGGAATTCGGACGGATGCGTCGGCGCTGCCCATCACCTTCAAGGGCGACGAGTTGGCCATACCCTCGTTTGATCTGCCGCTTCGCAACGGGACGCGAGCGACGGGCTTCCTTGATCTTAGTGGACGGTTCGGAAATATCGGTCTTTGCAACATGGTGTCCTCCCTGTGCCACCGGACGAACAAGAGGCGGCGATTTGAGATCGGCCTTGGTGGCACCGACGCCGCCGGCGAGTTCGCGCGAGCGCGTCACCAGGAATTCCAGAAGGTGATTGCGCAGCGGGTAGTAGTTGGGATGCTTGTGCATGTCCGTTCGCTGGCGGCCTTTCGGCAACGTGTTCTCGACGATCTCGGCGATACGCGCCTTCGGTCCGTTCGTCATGAGCACGATCTTGTCGGCGAGAAGCATTGCCTCGTCGATATCGTGCGTGATCATGAAGATCGTCTGCTCGGTTGCCCGCCGAATCGCCAGCACCTCGTCCTGGAGTGAGCCGCGTGTCAGTGCATCCAGCGCCGAGAACGGCTCGTCCATCAGCAGGATACGCGGCTCGACGGCCAGCGCGCGCGCGATGCCCACCCGCTGCCGCATGCCTCCCGACAGTTGTGCCGGCTTCTTGCCCTCCGAGCCGTCGAGATGCACGACCGAAAGATAGCGTCGCGCATGCTCGCGGATCTGCTCGGCGCTCCAGTCACGATGCCGTGAGGCAACGCCCAGCTCGACGTTGCGTGCCGCCGAAAGCCACGGCATCAGCGCATGGCTCTGGAAGATCACGGCGCGGTCGAGGCTCGGTCCGTCGATCGCCTGCCCGCCGACGATGATCACACCTTCCGTCGGCCGGTCGAGGCCGGCGAGAATGTTGAGGATCGTCGACTTCCCGCAGCCGGAGTGACCGATGATGCACACGAACTCGCCGGGCATGATCGAGAACCAGAGATCCTCGAACACGGCGAGCGTCCCCTTGCCGCCGGGCTCGGGAAAGCGTTTGGCGAGCCCTTCGATCTGGATGATCGGCTTCGTTGTCATGATGCGATGCTCCCCGTTCTCAGTCGGCATACGAGACGAGACGCTGCAGCCGCGCCATGACCTGATCGAGCAACATGCCGACGA
>VFQT010000899.1_pt1 | contig 39566 bp, 36 predicted proteins | sample 3512381 | NCBI WGS metagenome assembly VFQT01 (sample SAMN10412376, study PRJNA504923) | tailings metagenome | isolation source: Relicate 2 Philex TSF3 active mining site | place: Philippines: Tuba, Benguet | collected 2017-08-29 | reverse complement strand
TGGGCTTCAGATTCGATCTTGATCGCTTCTGCGCTGTCGGCGGCGGCGAGTTTTTCCGTCTCGGCCGCAACCTTGATGCCGATTGCGGTCTGTTCGGCCGCCTTGCGCGCCTCGATCAGCTGGATGGCCTTTTCGCGTTCGGCAACCTCCGTTTCGCGCGCGGTGATGACGACTTCGGCGGCCCTGACCGCGATGGCGCGCGCGGCGTCCGCTGCCGCATCGGCCTCGGACTTTGCCCGCGACTTCTCGGCGACAGCGATATCCCGTTCCTGTTCGGCCAGCGCGATCTGCTTGGACTTCTCGACCCGCGCAGCCTCGATGGCCTGCTCCTTCAGGATGTCGCGCTCTGCGACCGCGCGATCGGAAACGATGCCGGTCTCGCGGACCTTCTGGTTTGCAAGAATCTGAACTTCCTGCGCCTCGCGCTCGCGCTCGGCTTTCTCACGGGCGATCAGGGCGGTCTGTTCGGCGCGGCGAATCTCGATTTCGCGCTGCTGCTCGAGGCGCGCATACTCGACATCGCGCTGGATCAGCAGTTTCTGGGTTTCGGCTTCGAGGTTCTTCCGCTGGATCTCGACCTCGGTCTGCTGCTGGATGTCATTCCTGAGCTTGCGCCGCGCCTCGATGGCTTGGGTAAGGCGGGTAAGCCCTTCGGCATCGAAGGCGTTGTCGGGGTTGAAGAACTCCTTCGCCGTCTGGTCGAGACCGGTGAGCGAGACCGATTCGAGTTCAAGCCCGTTCTTGAGAATGTCCTCCGAAACGGCGAGCTGCACTTTCTGGACGAAATTCACCCGTTGCTCGTGCAGCTCTTCCATCGCCATTTCGGCGGCGACCGCGCGCAGAGCGTCAACGAACTTGCCTTCGACCAGTTCCTTGAGGTCGGCAGGGCGCATCGTCCGCTGACCGAGCGTCTGGGCGGCATTGGCGATGGACTCTGAGGTCGGCTGCACGCGGACATAGAATTCGGCGCGCACGTCGACGCGCATCCGATCCCTCGTGATGAGGGCTTCGCCCTCCGCGCGGCGCACCTCAAGACGAAGCGTGTTCATGTTGACCGGGATACGTTCGTGCAGGACCGGGAACAGCAAGGCGCCGCCATTCATGATCACCCGCTGGCCGCCAAAGCCCGTGCGGACGAACGAGACTTCCTTTGACGCGCGCTTGTAGAGCCGCGCGAAGACGAGACCGCACAGCAGGAGGAACCCAACGACGGCGACGGCTATCGTTCCGGAAAGAACAATCTGCGGATCATCAAACACGTGCGCATCCCCAACTAGCCTGCCGACAGGGCCTGGCTTGGATTCATGATCGCCCGGAATACTGCGCCTTCCATCTTCACCAGCAGCACTTCGCTACCGCTCGGAAGGACGGCGTTCGCCTCGTCGGGCTCCACCAAGACGTAGTGCACGGTGCCCGTAAGGTCGCGGAGCTTCGCTTCTGCGGGGAAGCCGGGCCGGGCTTCTCCCCGGACGATGACGGCAATCTTGCCAATGAATGTGTCGCGCGAAACGACGTCGCTCTCTTCCTGTCGCATGATGCGCGAGAAGAAGATGCCGACCCCGCGCGTGAAGGGCGCCGCAGCGGCGACAGCGGGAATCGCGGCGAGCCAGCTCCAGAGTGGAAAGCCGAACAGCGATTTTACTGCCGACTGCAGGATCAGGCCGGCGATCCCAAATCCGGTGAGGAAGGCCGCCAGCAGGATGAGCAACGGAGCGCGCCCGACATAGAGCCAGGAGAAGAGGCCGGCGAGCGCGCCGGGCTCGGTATCGGGCCCGCTGGCATCAAGATCGGGCAGAGAGCTATCCAGCATCTGCGAGGCTGAGGCGCCGATCAGGGCGCTGACGAGCTCCACCACCAGAACGAGGCCCATGATCATGAGGGCGATGGTGAACGGCGCGAAAGCGGGGTCGAGTAGGTTCATCGCGTTTCCTTGCCGCCTCCGCTGCCCCGATCGAGGTCGTCGAGCTCCCTGAGCAGCGCCTGCAAGGAGGCGCTGTCGGCCGCAGCGGCAACAGCGTTCTGGCCCGTCAGCTGGCCAATGGCGCTTTCAAGCAGCGCGATGTCAGCATCGAGTCCGGCAATCTCGTCGACAAGCTCCTGGCGGCCAGCCGAGAGTCGTTCGACCTCCGCAAGCGCGGCGCGGGCGAGATCCTCGCGCCCCTTGCGCACAGCCATTTCAGCCTTTTGGGCAAGGTCCTGCGCTTCGGGCGGCGGGCTGGCCAGCCGGCGTTCGAGATTGCGGCGCTGCACGATCATCTGGCCGAGGTGATGGCGCATCAGCAGCAGCGATTTCTCGGCGCGCACGCCTGTGTCGTCGGCCTCTTCGGAAATGTGGCTCAGACCCGACCGGATCAGGCGGCTCACGCGGTCAACCAGTCGTCCCGCCATCAGCAGCAGACCTCCCCTTGTCAGGAAGTCGTGAGCCTTGCCCTGAATTCAAGGCTTCTGCGAGTCGTTTGCGCCAGCGGTCACTCCTCATTCGCCTGATCCAGCGGAAGGCCGAGCTTCTCGCGGTGGCGGGCGCCCATCAGGATGCCGTCCATCGCGTAGTTCCCCTCGTGGCAGGCGTATTCGTAGATCTGGCCGCCATCATTCCAGAAGGTGATCTCGCCCTTCCAGGGCTGCGCATAAAAAGTTGGATCCTCCACCGTGAATTCGTAGAGCAGCTTGTCCGCAGCCACGCGCGTGAAGCGCTCGGTTACCCTCCCGGTCGCAGAAAGATAGGCCGGGTGGTCCTGCCAGGCGTGATAGGCGCTGAAGTTGGTGGTCTCGATCACCAGAGCGTCGCCCTCCCACCAGGCGACCGGGTCGCCGAACAGCGGAGCGATCGCCGCGGGCTGGTGCTCACGCCGCTGCGCCGTCTTGAGCGGGATGATGCGCGCATGGCTGATCATCTCGGTGTGGATCATGACATGGGTTGGCGTCTGCACGATCTGGTAGTGATTGTTGTAGAGCCCGTTGATCATCGGCGGCCCGGTGCGCCCGCCGGTGGCAAGGCAGCGGTCGGGCAGCGGCCGCGATTCCGGATCGGAATAGCCAAGCCGCGCCTCGCCCGCGTGCGCCAGCCTGCGGCCCGCCTCGCTGAAGGGAATCTTCCCGTTCGGGGGATCGGTGATCCAGGCCGTGCGGGTTTCACCGTTCACGACGCCGAAGCGCGTGCCCGGGTCGATCCAGAAGGCGTTGTAGCCGCGCCCCATCAGAAGGTCCCGCCCGGTGAGCAATCCCGTAGCCGGCGTGTTGGCAATGTCCTCGGTGACGAGGCGGACGATCTGCGGATGGTTCAGTGTCGCCTGCTCCACCTCCTCGGGCTTGAGCACGGTGGAGGCGTAGCGGTCGGCGCGTTCCAGCGTGGTGATCGAGGCATTGGTCCACGTTCCTTGCAGATCGGGACGACCATCCGGCGTGCGCGGCGGCTGGTAAGGCGCCTGACCGGTGGTCTGGGCCAGCGCAGGAAGGCCTGCCAGCATGGCAAGCACGGTGAGCATGGCGCGAAGTCTGTTCATCCTCTCCTCCCTCCCGGCTCCGCCTCATCTTTGCCGTGAGGTCGTGAGTTCGTGATGGACCGCAGCTTGCCTGCCGCCCGGATGGCCTGCAAGCTGGCCTCACTTCATGCCGGCAGGGCCGGCGCCGGAGCGACTGATGAAGCTCATGCCTCGCCTGAAAGGGCTTGCCGCGCTGGCGGTCGCAGGAATTGTCGGCGTTTCGGCCCCTGTGGTCGCCCAGCAGGGCGCGATGATCCGCGTCGATCTCGAAATCGTCCTCGCCGTCGATATCTCGCAGTCGATGGACTATGACGAGCATTCGATCCAGCGGCAGGGCTATGTCGACGCCTTCCGGCACAAGGACGTCATCAACGCCATGCTTTCCGGCCCCGAAGGGCGCATCGCCGTTCTCTACATGGAATGGGCAGGCGATTTCGATCCCATCGAGACCATTCCCTGGACCATCATCGACTCGGCCGATGCGGCAAAGAAATTCGCCGAGCGGCTCGAGAACGAGCCGATCTACGGGGAACAGCGCACCTCGATCTCCCGCGCCCTTGAGACGGCGCAGCATCACATCCAGAGCAACAGCATTGCCTCCCACCGGCAGGTGATCGACGTGTCGGGCGACGGCGCCAACAATGCGGGGCGTCTCGTCGAGCCGGTCCGCGACGAGGTCGTGAAATCGGGGATCGTGATCAACGGCCTGCCGATCATGCTCAACAAGCCGAAGGAATTCTACGACATCGACCATCTCGACCGCTATTACCGCCACTGCGTGATCGGCGGGGAGGGCGCATTCATCGCGCCGGTGTTCGACCTCAGGCATCTTTCCTCCACCATCCGCAAGAAGCTGGTGATGGAGATCGCAAACCTCGATCTCGACACGGGCGCCGCGCCGATCCAGTTCGCCGAGGCCCCGGCCGAGCCCGGGATCGTCAGGGCGCAGCTCAAGCTTCCGACGGAAAAGACCGACTGCACGATCGGCGAACAGGTCTGGGGCGGCGGCCGCGGCTTCCGCTTCAACAACTGGCAATAGGCGACAGTCAGCCCGTCTGCGCCCTGCGATGGAGCGCCTTGTCGGCGTACATGGCCTCATCCGCGCGTGCGAGCGCCATTTCCGCCGTGTCGCCAACGCCGATGCGCGTGATGCCATAGGCCGCCGACACGTAGAGCGCGATGCCGTTGTAGAGCACTTTCTCCGTGCACAGCGTCGCTGCCAGCGCCTCGGCCTTCGCCGCCGCCGCGTCAGGATCGGTGTGGGTCAGGATCACGGCGAACTCGTCACCACCAATGCGGCCGACCACGTCGCTGCCGCGCGTCTGGCGGATCAGGATTTCACCGATGGCCCGGATCACGGCGTCTCCTGCCGGATGCCCGTGCGCATCGTTGATCGCCTTGAAGTTGTTGAGGTCGAAATAGATGAGACTCGCCTGCACTTCGTGGCGCTTGACCATCGCCAGCACGCGCTGGGCCTCGCGAATAAAGGCCCGGCGGTTGTAGATCGGGGCCAGCGTGTCGTGATCGGCCGAGGCTTCGGCTTCAGCCAGCGACAGCCTGAGCTGCTCGACATCCAGCCGCAGCGAATCGATCTCGGACACCATCACGTTGAACGCGGTGCGGACCTGCGGCGTCAGGTGAATGTCGGGAACGCCGAAAATCTCCGCCACGCGCAGGGCCGGATCGACCAGCTGCTCGGGCGGGGCGGCCTCCGCGCGACGGGTGCGCGGCCCGAAGATCGAGAACAACTTCATCTGGCGGGCAGGTCTCCTGTCGGGAAGTTGCCAGAAAGCGTGTTAGCACGGGATTAACCGAAACTCTCCGCGCCGTTGCGAAATTGTGGCGAAGGCATGTAGAACCCCGCTTTCCGGGCCGGAGAGCCTCATGACCACGCCTGTGCAAAAGCCCCTTGTCGGCGTCATCATGGGCAGCCGTTCAGACTGGCCGACCCTCGCGAAAGCGGCCGAAATCCTCGCAGAACTGGGCGTTCCGCATGAGGCGAAAGTGGTCTCGGCCCACCGAACGCCCGACCGGCTGGTCGCGTACGCCCGATCGGCGCGCGCCCGCGGCCTCAAGGTCATCATCGCCGGGGCAGGCGGGGCGGCGCACCTGCCTGGCATGGTCGCGTCCATGACCTCCCTGCCCGTCCTTGGGGTGCCGGTAAAGTCGAGCGCGCTCTCCGGCCTCGATAGCCTGCTCTCCATCGTGCAGATGCCGAAGGGCGTGCCTGTGGGCACGCTGGCGATCGGCGAGGCCGGCGCCGCCAATGCCGGCCTCCTCGCCGCCTCGATCCTGGCGAACAGCGACGAGGCGCTGCTGGCGCGGCTCGACGCTTACCGCCGCGCGCAGACGGACGCCGTCGCCGAAAGCGTGGACGACGGAAAATGAACACGCAGCTTCCTGCGGGCCCAATCGCCCGCCCGGGCGAGGCGATCGGGATTCTCGGCGGCGGGCAGCTTGGCCGCATGCTGGCCATGGCGGCGGCCGAGATGGGGCTCGACGTCCACATCTTCACGCCTGAAATCGACAGCCCGGCCGCGCGCGTCGCCAGGCGGACCTGGGTTGCCGGTTTCGATGACCAGGTCGCGCTCCGCGAGTTTGCCGCCAGCATCGTCGCAGCGACGATCGAGTTCGAGAACGTGCCCGTGGCGGCGAGCGACCTGATCGAGGCCGAAGGCCGGCCGATGCGTCCCAACGGCCGCACGCTGGCGCGCGCGCAGGATCGCCTCGCCGAGAAGACCTTCTTCCGCGAGATCGGCATCGAGCCTGCACCATTCGAACGCATCGATGGCGCCGGGGACATCGCCCCGGCGCTGGAACGGCTCGGCGGCAATGGCGTCCTCAAGTCCCGCTTCTCCGGCTATGACGGCAAGGGTCAGGTGCGGCTCAAGGGCAGCGTCCCGGCATCCGCCTGGAGCGATGTCGGCGCGGGCCCCGCCATCCTCGAAGCGTGGATCGCGCATGACCGCGAGATCTCGGTCGTGGCCGCGCGGTCTGCGGACGGAGAATTCGTCGCCTTCGATCCGCCGGAGAACGATCATTCCGGCGGCATCCTCCGGCGCTCCACCTTCCCCTCCTCGGCGCCGAAGCCGGTTCTGGATGAAGCGGTGCGACTCACGCGGAAGCTGGCCGATGCGCTCGACTATGTCGGCGTGCTGGCGCTCGAACTGTTCCTGACCAGGGACGGCCAGCTTCTGGCGAATGAGTTCGCCCCGCGCGTCCACAACTCAGGTCACTGGACGCAGGACGCCTGCCGCACTGGCCAGTTCGAGCAGCATATCCGCGCGGTCTGCGGCTGGCCGCTGGGCGATCCCGCACGCTGGGCCGATGGCGAGATGATCAATCTGCTCGGCGAGGATGCTTCCGACTGGCATCGGCATCTTGCCGAAGGCGCAAAACTGCACCTCTACGGCAAGCGTGCCGCCGTCGACGGGCGCAAGATGGGCCATATTGTTCGCTTGAAGCCCCGGTCCTGACTGCGGCTAGGGCGCCATGCAGCGCTCGACATGCTTGATCAGCGTGGGCGTTTGCGTCCGCGCCAGCTGCAGCGCCGTTGTCGCCACCTGGGTTATGCTCCGCGCCGTATCCTGCTGGGAGCGGCCGCGCGCCGACCCTTCCGTGTCGGCGCGGGCGGTCGCTGCATTCAGCGCCGCGGTCAGCGCTGCTGCATCGCCAAAGCCCTTGAGCCCGCTGCCGGTGCGTGCGCGATCGAGCGCATAGGACAGGGTCCCGGCACAGGCGATGGCGACGCCGTAGCCTTCCGCCTTGACGATGCGGGCGAGCGCGCCATCGCCGGCTGTGTTCTGGGGGTTGGAGGGCTGCGGCTCCTGCTCGCGCGCGCGGACGGAGGCGGGCTTGGCCTTCCACTGGGTGAGCAGATCGCCTTCCCAGACAGCGATGAGTCCACGCGCCTGCTCGAACGCTTCCAGGATGCCGCCGCCGCCGCGCAAGGCATGGTTGAACAGCGCATCGCCAAAATAGGTCCAGTCGCGGCTGGGCTCGCAGCCGAAGCTGGTCTTGTCGGCCGCCGCCGCGGTCAGCACCACGGTGTCGTCGTTGGCAAACGGCAGGATGAAGTATCCCGAATAGCAGGCCGACACGATGACCAGCTTCGACCTGATATTCGCCTGCTGCAGCGAGGTGCGCAGCTGCAGCGCGCGCAGGGCGCCGCCGAGCCGACCTTTCTCCTGCATCGCAATCGCGCCGTCCGGTCCGCCATGCGAGGTGAAGAAGACGACGACCAGATCCTCGTTGGGATCGGCCAGCTTGCCGATGCGGCCCAGCGCGGCGTTGAAGTTGTTGGGTGTCGCGGCCGGGTAGGTGCGCGCAACGCCGGGCCCGCGGCCGGCCGAAAGAACCAGTGTGCGCTCGGCTGCATCATAGCGGCGCGCAAGCACATTGGCTGCCTCGCGGGCTTCATTCTCGAACACCGGCTCATCCCAGAACGCGGCGCTCAGCACATAGGTGTCCACCACGCCCGGCCGCTGCGGCGCGAGCCTGGCGAGCGCCTCGCCCATGCGGATCGCATCCTCCGCCGCCACGGCTGGCGACATTGCGATTTCCATCGCGCCGAACTGGCCGTTGAGCGGATCGCGTGGCTGTCCCTGGGCCTCAGCCGCCCCGGCGACTGAAGCGGCCAGCGCCGTCGCGACCAGAAACCTCTTGAGCATGCCGCCGACCCTGAAAGGAAGCTTTCCACCCATGTTCTCGCGTGCGCCGCCTTCGCGCAAGCGGCTGGAATCAGCCGGATTCGCTCGGCGGCGGGGTGTAGGTTCGCAGCACGATCGACTGGCTGGCGGTGGCCATCAGGGTCCCGTCCTCGGCGTAGAGCCGCATATGGCCATGGGCAAAGCCGCGCGCCGCGGCCTGCGCCTGCACCTCGCACAGCACCCAGTGCGTGGGTACGATCCTCCGGACGCGCAGATTGTTGTCGAGGCTGTTGCCGCCGCCATTCCGGCCGAGCGCGCCGCCGATGGCGCCCGGCACGAAGTCGGCGAATACGGCGAGCATCGCGGCATCGACCGGGGCGGACTCCTTCTGGCGGATCCACAGCAGCGTGCGGCCCGTCTCCGTCGCCATCTCGCGACGGGCCGCGCCTGGGATGGCGCGCACATCCAGCGAGCGGCGAAGGCGCGCGTTGGGGTCCTGCGTTGGGCGTTGCGGCTCCTGCTCGCACTGATCGGGCGGCGGCATGTCGGGCATGTCACGCCAGTGGCGGTCGGGATATCCTTCGCGCTCGCCGAGCGCCGCCAGCACACTGAAGATCATCTGGTCGCCGACACGCCCGGTGATGCCGGCCTGCGTCACCGACCTGCCCTGCTGCGCGATGGCGACATCGAGCTTCACCTCGGCGCCGAGGCGCGCAAACGAGATATACTGCGCCGTCGCCCAGACGAGGCCGCGCTGAAACGTCTGCTCCAGCGCCAGCACCGCCGCCCCAAGCCCCGCCCCGCCGAATAGGAAGACGTGGCCAAGCGGCCCGACGCAGAGATCTTCAGTGACGCGGAGCGTGTAGCTGTGCTCGCCCGTGCGCACGATGGGGAGGAAGTGGGTCATGGCGGGCTTTTAGGTACTCGCGGATCAAACGGAAAGGCGTTCCGCGCCTGACGCAGCCGGCTGAAGCTTCACCGCTTGTCGCCGCGGATCACTTTCAGCGCGGGCGTTCTGGCGGCCGCCTCTGCACGCCCGGGATCCTCGTTGATATCGCGCCCGCGCGGTTTCCATCCCGCTTTCGGTTTCAGGCTGGTGCGGGGCTTCTTGGTGGTGACGGTCGTGGCGGCGCGCTGCTGGCTGGTGCGGACGGGCTCGCCCGGCTCCAGTGGAGGCGGGAGCGCCGCGCCGGCCTTCGCCTTGCGTGACTTCTTGTCGATCACCCGTGTGATGTGCGCCTGCCTGGCCGACAGCGCGTCCTCCAGCCGGCCCTTGCCCGGATCGCGGAAGGCCGAGCCGTACTTTTCCAGCCGCGTGGTGACGCCGGAGACAAAGCCCTGCTCCCACGCGGTGAGCCCCGGCCCGCCCTCTTCGCTCGCGCGATCAGCCGCCCGTCGCAGCTTTCGCAGCGCCTTGCGTGTCTTGCGCTGATCGACCTCGCGCTTCATGGCAGGAGTAGGCAGCAGGGAGCGGGCAGTAGGCAAGAGGGTGCGGGCGATGCGCAGGCGCGGCTGATCCATGACCGTGCGCCAGTTGCCGCCCGGCAGGCGCGTCAGATTTCGCCCAGCGCCAGCAGATACGTGTCGAGGATTGCTTCGGCCTCTTCGCGCTCCTGCCGGTCCATCTTGCGCAGGCGGACGACGGCGCGGAGCGCCTTGGTGTCGTAGCCCATCGACTTGGCTTCCTGGTAGACGTCCTTGATCTGGCCGCCGACCTCGCGCTTTTCTTCCTCGAGCTTCTCGATCTTCGCGACCGTCTGCCGGAGCTTGTCCTTCGCGGCCTGCGTGAGGGCGGCCGCTGCTGCGCCGTCATCCATGTCGATCTCCCCGAAGCGATGTGCCCGGCTTTCTAGCGGGACGGCCAACCACATCCAACGACGCGTGCGCCGGAGGCGTCGATTCCCTGTGCATGAGGCTGTGGAGGGCTAAAGCGCCCGGCCGTTGACGACGCGGTCGAGCCGGCGCTTGCCCTGCACGGCGGCCTGGGCCATCGGATGGAATTCAAGCGCCTTGTCATAGGCCTTGAGGGCGGCGTCAGGCCGGTCGACCGACTCGAAGATCATTGCAAGACCGATCCAGGCGCCGAAATGGCGGGGTTCGTAGGTGATGGCGGATTCGAGGTCGGCGATCGCCTCGTCATACTTGCCATCGTTGAAGAACAGCACCGCGCGGCGGTTCCAGGCTTCGGCATAGTCGGGCTTGATGGCGATCGCCTTGTCGAAGGCGTCGCGCGCGGCTTCGAGATCTTCGCTCTCCTGATACTCCAGCCCGCGCTTCATCAGCGTGTCGACCGTGGCCGAACCAGAGATCAGCCAGGCCTCCCAGATCTCCTCCTCAAGCATCGTGGCCTCCGCCTCGTCCGTGGTCGCCTTCAGCTTGTCGAGGAGTTCCTGGGAGATGTTCTTCTGCTCCTCCGCCTCCTCGGCTTCGGCGCTGCTCGCAGGTTCCTGCGTGGCGGAGGCGGGGCTGGCCGTACCGGGCGAGAACGTCTTGTCGCCGCAGGCGGCAAGCCCGAAGGCGCTCAGGGATAGGAGGAGAAGCCGGACCATGGCCGCAGTATGCGTACGCCCTGCCCCCGGCACAAGCATGCGCAGCCGCCGGACCTGCCGGAGGCGGCCTTCACCAGAATTGTCGTCGATCAGCCCTGCTTGGCCTTGAAGCGCGGGTCGGTCTTGTTGATCACATAGACGCGACCCTTGCGGCGCACGACCTTGCAATCGCGATGGCGGCCCTTGAGCGATTTCAGAGAGGAACGGACTTTCATGGGCGGCTGCCGGTATCTGCGACCAGAATTGGGAGCGCGGCCTGTAACGGAGCGCCGTTCCGGTGTCAACCGCGCGCCGCCAGGTCCGTAGTCGCCCGCGGGAGAATGTAAATTGGTCTTAACATTCGCCCGCCATTCATGAAGATTGCGCCAGAGCGGCGCGGTGTTCGTGGTAAACGCATGGTGTCTGTCGTGGGCGATCTGGCGATGGCGATCCGGACCTGGCGGTGGGCGCTCGCCTCAGTGGCGCTGGGCGTGATGCTCGCCGCCTGCGGCGGAACCCGCAGCGCCAGCGGCGCCCCCGGACCCGCCCCGCAGGCGCCCCCCGCCTCGCCCGCCCCGCCGCTGACCTCCGAACCCGGCGGCGCATTCGACTTCGCCAGCTCCGGCAACGCACAGTTCGACGCCTGGCGCGCGCAATTTGCCGCGCGGGCGTCCGCCGCCGGCCGCCGCACGCAGGATATCCAGGCCGTGCTCGACGGGCTGGTTCCGGTCGAGGCCGAGATCCAGAGCCAGTCCTTCGACAACCAGGCCGAGTTCGTGAAACCGATCTGGGACTATGCCCGCACCGCCGTCTCCCCCACCCGCATCACCAATGGCCAGAGCAAGCTGGCGGCGAACGCGGCAACCTTCGACGCCATCGAAGCCTCCTATGCCCCGCCACGCGAGATCGTCGCCGCGATCTGGGGCATGGAAACCTCCTATGGCGGCTTCATCGGCAATGACGACGCCCCGCGCGTGCTGGCCAGCCAGGCCGCTGTCGGTCGGCGCAAGGATTTCAACGAGACCGAGCTCCTTGCCATCATGCGCCTGATCGAGGACGGCTCGGCCACGCGCGATCAGTTCCGCAAGGCCTCCTTTGCCGGAGCGCTCGGCCAGACCCAGTTCATGCCCTCGAGCATCCTTGCCTATGGCCGCGATTTCGACCGCGACGGCCGCAAGGATCTCTGGGGCAATGCGGGCGATGCGCTCGCCTCTGCGGCCAACTACCTCACTGCCTTCGGCTGGAAGGAAGACCAGCCCTGGGCCGTCGAGGCGATCGTGCCGGAAGGCTTCGACTACTCCACCGGCGATGGCCGCAAGCTCACCGTCGCTGCGTGGAAAGCGCTTGGCCTCACGCCCGTGATCTTCGGCTCATTCGGCTCCGCAGACACGCTGACGGCGGAGCTTTTCCTGCCGGCCGGCTCGTACGGCCCCGCCTTCCTCCTGTTCGACAATTTCTTCGTCATCAAGCGCTACAACAACGCCGACAGCTACGCCCTCGCCATCGGCCTTCTGGCGGATCGTCTTGCTGGCCGGCCGGACATGACACGGCCCTGGCCCACCCAAATCCAGATGCTGACGCAGGACCAGGCGAAGGAGCTGCAGGCGGGCCTCAACGCGCTCGGCTTCAGCGCCGGCCCGGTCGACGGCATTATCGGTCGCGGCACGCGCGGCGCGCTGCAGAAGTTCCAGGCCGGAAAGGGGCTGGTCGCCGACGGCTTCCCGACGCTTCAGATGCTGGAGCAGGTCAGGCTCGCCGCCGCCGCCCCTGCGACGCCGCCGCCGGGCTGAGCCTGCGCGCTCCAGACCGCGCTCACGATGGCGGCTTGTCCTTCGCCACGGCTTCCTCAAGCGTCCTCGGCCCCACGCCGTCGCCGGCCTTCGCCGTGACGTAGGCGTAGATCGCCATCACAAAGACCAGCACGGCGCAGAAGATGAAGGGGCTTTCGCGTGAGACATTCTCGTACATCCAGAGCCCGAACAGCGGCGAGATCACGAAGCCCATGCCGTTCGCGGCTGTGATCAGCCCGGCGACATCGCCCTGCTGCTCGGGCGTTGCCGCCAGCGAGACGCCCACCGAGAAACCAGGCCGCGAAAACCCCTGCCCCAGCCCGAACAGGATCTGCGCAAACGCGAACAGCGCGAAGTCCTGCGCCCACACCATGAAGAGCGAGGCGAGCGCGAGCATGATGGCGCCATAGACAAGCAATGCGCGCACCGACAGCTGCATGCGCGGAATGAGCACCAGTTGAGAGATCAGCGTCGCCATCGCGCCCATCGTCATCGCCGGACCGGTGTATTGCGCAGAGGCTGCCCCGGGCGCGTTCATCCTGTCCATGATCGCGTAGGGAAAGGTCTGGCTCAGCACGCCGGTGATCAGCGACAGCCCCACCGCGTAGAGCAGGAACGGGAAGATCGCCGGATGACGCCAGAGCCCTTTGGCGCCCTTCGCGCCGAGCCCGCCCTCGGCCAGCGGCGGCCGGTTCTCGGGCAGGCGCAGCAGGACCAGCACGGCGATCGCCGTTGCGATCACGGTAATGACAACGACCGGGGCGAGCAGCCCGACGGCTGGGGAGAGCATCGCCCCGGCCGTGATGAGCACGGCCGCCGCTGCAGGCCCCGCCATCTGGCCCAGCGTGAAGCCGGAGGTCAGCGTCGCCAGCTCCGTCATGCGCTCATCGCGGCTGGTGCGGTCGGCGACATAGGCCTGGGCGGCCGGATTGGTCGCCGAGCCGAACACGCCGAACAGCGTGCGCGCCGTCAGCAGCAGCACGAAGATCAGCACCCAGCCGGAAATCCAGTTCATGAGCGCAAGGAACGACACCAGCGCGAAGAAGAACATCGAGGCGGCAAAGCCCAGCATGCCGATGGCGGTTACGCGCCGCCGGCCCCATTCGTTCGACTTGGTTCCCCAGTAGGGCGCCGTCACCACCCAAACTGCCGCAGACAGCGAGAAGATCGCGCCTGCGGTCCAGTCTGGCAGGCCCAGCTCACGCGTCAGCGGCGGAAGCACTGCGGACGTCAGCATGGTGTTGCCCGCCCCGACTGCCAGCAGGCAGAAGAACAGCAGCAGAAAGGCGCCCCGCCGATCGGGGCGCGAGGTGTCATAGGCCGGGCCGGAATCCATCACGGCCCGGGATAGGGCCCGGCGCGATTCTCCTCAAGCGGGACGCTTGCAACACCCTCCCCCGGGGGCCGCCTCGACGCATGGACGATCCGGGGGCGTCCGAATTAGGATCGCGGCGCAACCTGTGGAGGTGGTCATGGCGGCCCGGATCACGCGCACGCTGGCGCTCGCAGCCCTTGCACTCGCCCTGGCGCTGCCAGGGTCCGCCCAATCCCGCCTCCGCGCCATGCCCGGCTACGCGCAGTGGGCCGAAGTCGCCCCGAAGATCGCAAGCTCGGTAAAATCTGGCGCCATCACACCGCTCTGGTCGGCTGACTCGCTCGCCTTCGACTACGCAGTCGGCGAGGAACGCTGGCGCTTCGACATTGCAACGCTGAAGGCGAGGCGCCTCGTCGAGGAGGAACCGGCCGAGCTCGCGCCGGCCGGCCCGGCCGCCCAGCCTGCCGCCCCGGGGTCAGGCGGGGTCGTCCTTGCGCGCGGCCGGGGGCGGGAGGCGGATGTCCTTGCCCCGGATGGCAAGTCGCGCGCCTTCAGCCGCAATCACAACATCTGGTACGCACCGGGCGATGGCGGGCCGGAGCGGCAGATCACCTTCGATGGCGGTGTGAAGGAGCGCATCCGCCACGGCGTTGGCAGCTATGTCTACCTTGAGGAGTTCAGCGTCTCGCAGCCCGTCTGGTGGTCGCCGGACGGATGGAAGCTCGCCTGGATGCGCTATGACGAGACGAAGGTGGAAGACTACTTCCTCCAGCTCGACCAGACGAAGACCTTCTCCACCATCCTCACGCAGGCCTATCCGCACGCGGGTTCGAACAATCCGGTCGCCGATCTCATGGTGTTCGACTTCCTGACCGGCGAGACGCGCCGGATGGATGTGCGCGAGGGACTGCCCTTCTCCAACAACATCATCGGCCACTATGTGTGGAATGCGCAGTGGACGCGTGATGGCGCCGAAATCCTGGTGCGCCGCGCCGACCGCCTGCAGAAACACCAGGACCTTGCGGCTTGCAGCGCGACGACCGGCGCCTGCCGCTCCGTGGTGCGTGAAAGCCGGCCCGCGACATGGGCGCAGGCCAGCGCCCCGCGCTTTCTTGAGGACGGCCAGCGCTTCATCTGGACCTCGGAGCGCAATGATTTCCGCAACCTCTACCTCTACGACCTCAGCGGCAAGCAGCTGGCCACGCTCACGCGCCACGCTTTCGATGTGATCGATGTCGTCAAGGTCGACGAGGTCGGCGAGTGGGTCTGGTATACGGCGCGCTCGGGCGACAACCCGATGAAGGTTCAGCTGCACCGCGTGAAGCTCAACGGGCGGGAGGACCGTCGGCTCACCGATCCCGCGCTGACGCATCGCGTGGAGATTTCACCGGACGGGAAGTTCTTCGTCGATGTCGAGCAGGCCCATGATCGCCCGCCCGTGACGCGCCTGCGCGACGCAGACGGCAATGCGCTCGCCCTCGTGGCGTCGAGCGATCTCACGCAGTTCGACCAGCTCGGCCTCGAGAAGGCGGCGCAGTTCGCCTTCACCGCAGCGGATGGCCAGACGCGGCTGCACGGCATGCTCCAGTTCCCCTCCGATTTCGATCCGTCGAAGAAGTACCCGCTGCTGGTCAGCGTCTATGGCGGGCCTTCATCGGCTGGTCTCAACGAGACATTCGCCTCGCCCCATCCCCTTGCGGAGTTCGGCTTCATCGTCCTGCGCCTCGATGCGCGCACCAATGCCGGACGCGGACGCAAGGTTCTTGACCAGGCCTACCAGCAGCTCGGAATTGTGGAGATCGACGATTTCGCCGCTGGGATACGCACAGCTGCCGAGCGCTCCTACGTCGATGCGACGCGCGTCGGCGTCTACGGTACATCCTATGGTGGGACGGTCGCCGCGCTCCTGCTGATGCGCTATCCCGATCTCGTTCACGCCGCCGTCGCGAATTCTCCGGTCACGGACTATCGGCTCTACGACACCGCCTATTCCGAACGTCATCTCGGCCTGCCCGAACAGTCGCCGGCGGCCTACGACCGCACCTCGATAATGACCTATGTCGAGCGGCTGAGCGGCGATCTGATGCTCTTCTTCGGCACCTCCGACGATAATGTGCATCCGAAGAATTCCATGCAGCTCATCCGGGCATTGCAGGCGGCCGGGAAGAGCTTCGAGGTGCAGATCGGTCCCGACCGTGGTCACACCTCGCTCGACCAGCTCCGCATGATGGAGTTCTTCATCGAGCGATTGGTCACTGACCGGCAGGACGCGCCTGCGCCCCGAAATGAGGCGGCGGCTCCGAACGCTCCACAATAAAATCAATGGCTTGGTTAGCCTGACCCGGCCGGATCGCGGGTGCGACAAGAGTCAAGTGATTAATTGTACGGCGTTTTCTCGATTACGGCATCTGGGTATGGCCTAAATGCATCAGTCTCGTGCTATAGCGCCGTCCGGGCGCACGGACTTCCAGTAAGGAAGCCATGCCTCCAGCCACTGGGGAGCGAAGAGCCGGGTACGGCACGCCGGGCTCGATGCGACTGTCTCAAGGGGTGCTGCGCGTGCAGTCATTGAAGATCGACGGGCGTTCGTCGGAGAGCGTCGCCCACTCGCCGGGCGGGAGCCATTCCGCCTCCGCCATCCGCACCGCCTACCAGGCTTCTGACGCCGGCTTCGCGCGCCGTCCGCCCGAACAGCGTCTCGACATGCCGGCCCAGCCGCTGGTCGCGCGCCGCAGCCGCCCCGCGCCGGAGCGTGACGGCAAGTGGCGCTTCCTCGTCATCCTCGCCTGCTCGCTTGTGACGACCTTCTTCGCCGCCCAGGCCATGCTCGCCGGTTTTTCCGCCGGGGGCCTCAACTGGCTCGAATGGCTCGCCGTGGCCATCTTCGCGATCAACTTCGCCTATCTCGGCATTGCAGCCTTCACCGGCGCGGCCGGCACGCTGGTCCTGCTTGGTTCGCCGCGCATTCCGCCCCCGACGGCTGACCTGCCGACCAAGAATTCGAAGACCGCCATCATCATCGCGCTCTATCAGGAAAAGCCCTCGAAAGTGATCGGCGCCGCCGAGGCGATGTGGGACTCGCTGAAAGACCTCGACGCTGAAAAAGGCTTCGAGGTCTTTTTCCTGTCGGACACCATGGATCCCGCCCTCGTCGAGATCGAGGAAGCGGCGATGCAGGACCTGATGCGGCGCCGCTCCGGCGAGCCGTTCTGGTATCGCCGCCGCCGCGAGAACAGCCAGAAGAAGCAGGGCAACATCAACGATTTCGTCCAGCGCTGGGGCGCCCGCTACGACTACATGATCGAACTGGATGCGGACTCCTTCGTGTCGCCTGAAGCCATGCTCGAACTTGTGCGCCGCATGGATGCCCGCCCGCGCACCGCGCTCATCCAGTCGCTTCCCATCATCGTCGGCGCCCGCACCTACTCCGCCCGCACCCAGCAGCTCGCCCTGCGCGTCCATGGCGGCCTCTTCGGCGCAGGCCTCACCTGGTGGTCAGGCGGCGCCGGAAATTTCTGGGGTCACAACGCGATCATCCGCCTTGCCCCCTTTGCCGCCCACGCCGCCCTGCCGGACCTTCCGGGCAAGGAGCCGCTCGGCGGCAAGATCCTGAGCCATGATTTCGTCGAGGCCGCTCTCCTGCGCCGCGCTGGCTGGCGCGTGGAAATCGCCGGCGACATCATCGGCTCTTATGAGGAAGCCCCGCCCACCATCGTCGACTTGGCCGCGCGCGACCGCCGCTGGGCCCAGGGCAACATCCAGCAGATCCAGATCCTGCTGTCGAAGGGCTTCGACTGGCTTTCGAAAGTCCATATCGGCGCCGGCCTCATGGGCTATGTCTCCGGCCTCCTCTGGCTGAGCCTTGTCGTCGTCGGCGTCCTCATCGCCCTCAACGCCAAGTTCTTCGACACCGAAACCATCGCCGCCGTGCCGCCGACCGATCCCGGCGCCGGGCTTCGCCTGCTTCTCATCTCGGCCATTCTTCTCACCTCGCCAAAGTGGCTTGCCATCATCCTGTGGGCCGCCGGCAAGCTGCCTGGCTGGAGTCGCTCGCCGCGCTTCCTCGTCGCCGTCGTCTGCGACCTCGCGCTCACCACGCTGATGGCGCCGATCATCATGCTCAACCATGCCGGCTCCATCCTCTCGACGCTGATGGGCGTCGATGGCGGCTGGCGCCCGCAGGTGCGCGACCGCAACGGCTTCGCCTGGAGCGACCTCCTGCGCCACTACCGGCAGCACATGATCTTCGGCCTGGCTCTGCTCACGGCCTCCTTCGCCATCTCGCCCAGCTTCCTCCTGCAGAACCTGCCGATGGCGACAGTTCTCCTCTTCTCCCCGCTCATCGCGCGCCAGGTCTCAGGCGTCGCCCGCCGCGGCTCGCTCTCCTGGCGCCTCTTCGCCACGCCCGAAGACCTCGCCCAGCCCGATATCGTCCGTCGCGCCGAGCTCCTCGCCGCCCGCGGCACGACGGAGGTCCGCCGCTTCGCCCCGCCCCGCCGCCCGCGCTCGATGCAGCAACGCATGAGCCTCGCGGTCCGCCGCGCCATGCGCCGCGTCCGCCGCGCCGACCTCTCCCGCCACGAAGCTGAGTAGGGCCGTCGTCCATTCCCGGGGTGAAGCCGGGCGCCGCGACCCCATCGTTTCACCCGCGAATTTGCAACTCATCGTTTCAGAGAGGATTGTGGACGGTACGCGGCCCGCCATCGTCATTCATTGAGGCGTGCAGAGCCCTCACAATTCCGGGGCAGCGCAGACCGGCACGATACTGACACGCGGTGTCAGGAGGGTGTGCTATGGGAGTGCGACGCTAGAGAAGCCCGCATGGCGCAGGACCCCGAGCTATTGCCGCCGAGTTTGGCCAGCGCGTCGCCGCCTGACCTGGATCTTGCGTTTCGACCCATGCCTGGCGAGCCCTTCGCTGATACCGATGCTAGGCGGTTCGTGTCCCTCTGCGATGTCGTGCTGGCCCTGAACTTCGTTGGCAGCGAGCGGAACGCAATCCTTGCGCTGCCGGGCGGCGAACCGCCTGGCTGCGAACCGGATCAGCCCACCAGCAAATCCTGTGTCGTCATGCCTGAGCCCATGCTCTCGGAGCCAGACGAACTCAGGTCATGGATGATCAGGAACGTTCCTGGTCTCACCGCAAAGAGCGGTCGTAAGCGAGCATAGGAGATTTTGCGTGGCGCGCATCAATTTCATCGAGCTTCCCGCGCGTGATCTCGGCGCGGCGCGGACATTCTACTCGGCCGTGTTCGGCTGGGAACTTGCCGACTTCGGCCCCAGCTATTCCTGCACGATGACCGGCAATGTCGATCTCGGGCTGCAGGGGGACTTGGGCGAAGCACCAAAGACGCCATTGCCAGTGGTTCTGGTGGATGACATCGAAGCGGCGCAAGCTGCTGTCGCGGGCGCAGGCGGAACCATCAGCAAGCCGGTCTTCGCCTTTCCAGGCGGCCGACGCTTCCACTTCCTTGATCCCAATGGGCTCGAACTGGCGATCATGCAGACAGACTGAGCGAGAATCCCAGCATGCGATCGCGACAGGGAAGCAGGCATTGGCCTGACGTTCGGGATCTTGGTCGACGTGCAACCGCTCGCAGCCTGACAATTTCAGGCCTCAGCCTTACCATGCATGCCGCAGGCTGAGCCACACCGCTGTTGCGCTCTCCGCATCCGCCACATGGTTCGGCTGCAGGGCCAGCGCGGCGGCGAGTTCGAGCGTTGTCATCTCCGCCAGCTGCGTCGACCACGCCGTTTCGAAATCGAGCTCGCGGCCCGAGGGCGTCAGCGCCGCCGTGCGGTCCTCATAGATCAGCCGGCCCTTGCGTGTCAGCTCAATGGGCGCGCTGAAGGTGAGCGTGCCGCCTTCCGAACGACGCGGCTGGCCCGCAGTGAAGCGCAGGGCGCCGCCAGCGAAGGGGTGTTGCGCCGACAGCGACCAGGCGCTGGTCCACAGCCCGGAGACATTGAGCTGGTCCATCCGCACATCGGCCGCCTCGACGACGCCTGAGAGCGTCCACGCGCCAAGATCGCGCCGGCCTTCCAGGCTGAGCGCGCGCATGCGCGTTCCATCTTCCCCGCCGAAGCGGCTCTGCAGCGTGCCGCCCAACGCCGCGTTGGCGTCGCTCAGCGTCGCATAGCCGAGGCGCACCGCCCATGGTTCGCCCGCGTCTGCCTCGCCCTGTGCGCCAAGGCCGATGCCGCGCGCGCTTCGGCCCGAGCCTTCGGACGTGCGCGCATCGAACGTCAGCGGGCCGATCGCGTGGGCGATGCTGGTCCAGGAATCGCCCGAGCCCAGCATGGGCGGGCCCGACGGATCCTCGACCAGCGAAAGTCCCGGCGTCAGCCGCTCCGCCCCGCCGCCGCGGCCGACCGACACCTGCGTGTCGCCGAAGGCGTAGCTGAACTGGAAGGTCGCATCCGGCGCCTCCCGCCATGGCGTGCGCGGATCGTAGGCGGGCTTGGGCGCATTGAACCATGAAAGCTGCGCCGGCCCCTGCCGGAAGGCGCGCGCCTGCCCGCGTGCATGGTCGGCGCGAAGGCCAAAGTCGCCGAAGGCGGCGCGGCCGCCCGTCATGCGCGTGGCGTCGATGCGGAAGCCGCGCTCGTACATGTCCTGGAACACAAGCCCATCGAAGGCGCCGGAGGCTTCGGCCCAGTCGCCGAGCGCTCCGCTCGCCGGGCCCAGCGCCTCGGCGAGGGCCACCTTCTGTCCATCGAAGGTGAGGCTGGTCGGTCCGATCGGTGCAAAGGCGCGCTGCAGATTGAGGATGCCGCGGCCGCCTACCGTGTCGGTGCCTGTGCCCGCGGCGATGCCGAGGATCGCATCCGGCGTGGTGGTGACATAATCGTCCGCCGTGTTGAGCAGGGCGGCGAGCGCATTCTCCGGCGTCATGTTGGGGAAGAGGTCGAGCATGAGCGCCAGCGCGCCGGCAACCGCAGGCGAGGCGAAAGACGTGCCCGAGCCGAGCCAGTAATCGCCGTCCGTGTCGGCGTCGTTGCAGTTGGACGTCACCGTCGCGCTGCAGGCGGGATTGTTCGGCAGGCGCACATTATCGTCGACGCCGGCGAGCACCAGCGAGACGCCGGGCGCGAGGATGTAGAAATTGGCCGTGCTGCCCGCCCGGTTCGAGAAGGTCGCAAGCCCGCCATTGCGATCGACCGCGCCGACAGCCACGACGCGCCCGTTCAGCGCAGGATCGCCGGCGACGATGGCGGGCTCGGTGGGGTTCTGGCCGGTTGCGGGCGCGGTTGCGGTCGCTGCGGCGGCTTCATTTCCGGCTGCGATGGTGAACAGCACGCCGCGATTGGTGGCGTTGACGATCGCATTGCGCAGGCCGTTCGAGATCGGTCCGTCCCCGCCGAGCGACATGTTGATGATGCGCGCGCCGTTGTTGACCGCATAGTTGATCGCATTGATGAGCGAAGCGTCGTTGAACGAGCAGTTCTCGTCCGGTCCGGTGCGCTGGCAATTGCCGGGCGTGTCGGCGCGGATCGCCAGCACCTTGGCCTCGTAGGCGACGCCATGCATGCCCGCGCCATTCCTGTTGGCCACGATGACGCTCGCCACCATCGTGCCATGCCCGTCCGTATCGATGTCGGTTGCCAGGCGCGTGCTGGCGAAGACGTCATGGTTTCCGGAAAGCTGTCCGGTCAGCTCGCTGATGGTCCCGTCGACATTGGTGTCGATCACCGCAACCACGATCCCCTGCCCCGTCGCGCCCGCGGCATAGGCCGACGATGCGCGTGTCAGCTCGGTGACGGTATCGCGATCCTGCGAGAACCCTGCCCCCCGATACTCCGGCGTCTCGAAGAACGACGCGGGCGGTGGCGGGGGAGGAGGTGGCGGAGGCGGTGGCGGTGGCGGAGGGGGCGGCGTGATCGGTGGGGACGGCGTGCCAGGGGTGGAGCTGCCGCCACCCGAGCAGGCGGCCACAGACGCGACCGCGAGGGAGGCGAGCAGGGCTGCGCGCACGATTTTCAGCTGCATGCGAACGTCTCCTGACACCGGGGGGTATGCTGACGCGCGCCGCAGCGCAGGGTCAAGCTTCAGCGGGCAACAGCCCTTCCGAGAAACAGCGGGATCGAGTTGAGCGGCGTCTCGACCCAGTCGAGCAGCAGATCGTGCGTGGCCACAGGAACTGCATCGACCTGCTGCTGGGCATAGGCAAGGCCAAGATAGAAGACCCTGCCGGTCGCGCGGAGTTGCGTTACGGCGCGGTCATAATAGCCCTTGCCATAGCCGAGCCGCCGGCCGCGCGCATCGAAGGCCAGGAGCGGAGCGAGCACGAGATTGGGCCGCACGATTTCCGCCGCCGCAGCGGGTTGCATGAGACCGAACGGTCCCTTCTCCAGGGTCATTGTTCCAGGATCGCGGAACGTCATGCCGCCATCGGTTTCCACGCGCGGCAGGACGATGCGCGCGCCCTGCCCGGCCAGTCGGGCCAGCAGGGGTGCTGCATCGAGTTCGTCATTGATCGCCAGCGTTCCGGCGACAATCGGCCCATAGCGCTCGAAAAGCTTGATCGGAAAGCGCGCCGCGAGCTTGTCGGCCGCATCGGGATCACGCGCGGCGGCCTCGGCGCGGATCTCCATCATGTGGCCGCGCAGGATGGCTTTCTGCTCGGCGATCTCGGCGGCATCGATGTTCATGCAGCTACCAGCCGCAGTTTGAGATGCGGCGCAACCTGATTTGTGGGCGCGCCAGCGTCCAACCTCTGGCCTTGAGGGCGGCGACCGGAGCGACCGGCAGATCTGGCGATGCGAAGGGAAAAGGTTGGCGGGGCCACCATGCGCCGTACGAGCTTGTCATTCCCGTTCGACCCAGCAAGCCAGGTGGGCGCCAGATGATGGGGACCACGGTCCCCGCCAGAGCCAGCTCCCGAACAGAAATGTACGGTCGACGGAATGTGTTGCCGTTCGAACGCTGCAGCTAACCGCCGATCGGGAAGGTAGTCCCGGGAGGGGTTTCGAACAAGTAAATTTGGCGGGGAACCCCACGCGGACCGGCGTTGTCAGTCTTGTCTGGGCAAGAAGCAGCAGGCCAGGGCGCCCCAAAGGCGCATGATCTTCGTCATCCAACCTTCGTCGTTACGCCATCGATCCTTCGCATTGGTGAATCCGGGGCGTCACGGTTCGCCACTAACCCCAACGCGCGCTTCCGGGTGGGACGCGAAAGAATTGAAGGGGTAATCCATGAAACTCAGACTGCTGATGGGAGCGGCGATCGCTGCATTCAGCGCAGCGCCGGCCTTCGCCCAGACGGGCCCGGCTTCGGAGGCGGACACGCCGGCAGTCGATACCGTCGTGATCATCGGTCAGGGCGAGACCCGGCAGGTTCAGGCGCTGACCGAGGCCGACCTCGATCTTGAGGCCGCAGGCTCCTCACCCATCAAGCTGATCGAGAGCCTGCCGGGCGTGAACTACACGGCAGCCGACCCGTTCGGCGCCTATGAGTGGGCGGTCAACATCAACATCCGGGGCTTCCAGAAGGACCAGCTTGGCTACACCCTCGATGGCGTGCCGCTGGGCGACATGAGCTATGGCAACTACAATGGCCTGCACATCAGCCGTGCGATCATCTCGGAAAATCTCGGTCGCGTGGAGCTCGCGCAGGGCGCGGCCTCGCTGTCGACCGCATCCACCTCGAATCTCGGCGGCGCCCTCACCTTCTTCAGCCGCGCCCCGTCGGATCAGTTCGGCGGCGAGATCGCGCTGACGGCGGGCTCCGAGAACATGCTGCGCGGCTATGCCCGCCTCGAGACCGGCGTGATCGCCGCCACAGGCGGCAAGGCCGCCCTGTCCTACGTCAACCACGAGCAGGACAAGTGGAAGGGCGATGGCCCGCAGAAGAACGAGCAGATCAACTTCCTGTTCGAGCAGCCGATCGGACCGGGCGTCCTGTCGGGCTACTACAACTGGTCGCAGCGTCGCGAGACGGACTATCAGGACCTCTCGCTGGAGATGATCTCGCGGCTTGGCTATGGATGGGACAATTTCGCACCGGACTGGGATCTCGCCCAGCGCGTCGCGGACATCGCAAACAATCGCGGCGATACCGGCGCGCCAGTGACGAATGCCGGCGCCGGGACGGTTTATCCGGCGCCGATCGCGACTGTCGATGATGCCTATTACGACGCCTCGGGCCTGCGCGACGACAGCCTTGGCCGCCTGACCTATGACTGGGATGTGAGCAGCGACTTCAGCGTCTCGGCTAGCGCCTACCTGCACGAAAATGAGGGCCAGGGCATCTGGTTCACGCCCTATGTCAGCCCGTTCTCTTTTGGTCAGGGCGGCCCCAACGTCTCTCCGATCTCTGTGCGCACGACCGAGTATGACATGAACCGCACCGGCGTCCTCGGCTCAGCAAGCTGGACGCTTGGCCAGCATGAGATCACGGGCGGCTTCTGGTACGAATACAACGATTTCAACCAGGACCGGCGCTTCTACGCCAACACGCGACAGGCGCCGCGCCCGACCCTGGAGTTCATGCGCAACCCGTTCGCGACCCAGTGGTCCTACGCCTACGACTTCGAGACCCAGATGTTCTACCTGCAGGACGTCTGGCAGGTGACGGATGCGTTGACGGTCTCGGCGGGCTTCAAGTCCGTGACCGTTGACATGACGGTTGACACCAATGTCAACGGCTTTGCGGTCCCGACACCGGGCGCCAACAACGACCTCGACGGGACCATCACCTCGGAAGACAACTTCCTGCCGCAGGTCGGCTTCACCTACCTTCTGACGCCTGACAGCGAAATCTTCGGCGGCTACACGGAGAACATGCGCGCCTTCACGCTGGCGCCCGCCGCGAGCCAGACACAGTCCGGCTTTGATTTCATCAAGGCGAACACCGATCCGGAAAGCGCAAAGACGGTCGAGCTTGGCTACCGCTACCGCAGCGGACCCTTCCAGGGCCTGGCGGCGCTCTACTATGTCAAGTTCGAGGATCGCTTGCTCGGCTTCTCGACCGGAGCCGGCATCATCGGCAACCCGTCGGTGATCCAGAACGTTGGCGGGGTCGAGACCAAGGGTCTCGAACTGGCGGGCAGCTATGATTTCACGGATGAATGGACGCTCTACGGCTCGTACGCCTACAACGACTCAACCTACGAGGACGATGTCCGCAATCCAACGACGAACGCGGTGATCCAGGCAACCGGCGGCAAGACCGTCGTCAACGCGCCCGAGCACCTCTTCAAGGCGGACCTGGGCTACGACAATGGCGATTTCTACGGAAAACTTTCGGTCGCCTACACGGGCTCGCGCTACTTCTCCTATGTCAACACAGCCGAAGTCGACGCCTACACATTGATCGACCTCGCCGCAGGCTACCGCTTCAGCGGCGAATGGCTTGAAGGCGCCGAGATTCAGCTCAACGTCACAAACCTGATGGACGAAGAGTATGTTTCGACGGTCGGCACCAACGGCTTCAACGCGGGTGCGGACAACCAGACCCTGATGGTCGGCTCGCCACGGCAGGTCTTTGCAACCCTCCGAAAGTCCTTCTAGCCTGCCCCGGGAGAAGGACTGAGACTGCGCCGCCGGAACCTGACATTCCGGCGGCGCGCATTTACTTGCGATGGACCACCATGCATCTCACACGACGCGAAACGCTTGTCGGCGCCGCTGCGCTGGGCGCAGGCGCCTGTGTCACCTTGCCGGAACAGCAGCCCAGCGCTGACGCTCACACGGCATCGGGCAAAATGCTGAGCCGGATAGCTTTCGGTTCCTGCGCAAAAGAGAACAAGGATCAGCCGGTGTGGGACGCCGTCAACGCGGCCAAGCCCGACCTCTTCATCTTCCTTGGCGACAATATCTACGCGGACACACGCGACCCGAAAGTGATGGCGCAGAAGTACGCCATGCTTGGCGCAAAGCCAGGGTTCCAGAAGCTCCGTCAGAACACGCCGATCTGTGCGATCTGGGACGATCACGATTATGGCGAAGACGACGCCGGAGCTGACTATCCGATGAAGGAGGAGAGCCGGCGGCAGTTCTGCGACTTCTGGGGTGAGAGCGCCGACAGCCTGAGGCGTACGCGCGACGGGATCTACGCAGCTCACATCTTCGGCCCAGCCGGCCAGAGGGTTCAGGTGATCCTGCCCGACCTGCGCTGGAACCGGACGCCGATCCGCAAGCTTGATCTTGGCGGGAAGACCTATTCCGCCTGGCAGAACGAACAGCGACAGGCAGGCGCCCCGGTGCCCGGCCCCTATGAACGCAACCCCGCACGCGATGCAAGCATGCTGGGCGAGCCGCAGTGGGCGTGGCTGGAAGAACAGCTGCGTCAGCCTGCCGATGTGCGCGTGCTCGCCTCCAGCTTGCAGGTGCTGGCGGATTTTGCCGGGTGGGAAGGGTGGATCAACTACGCACGCGACCACCAGCGGCTCTTTGCGACGATCCGGGAGACACGCGCGAACGGGCTGGTCTGCATATCCGGGGACACGCACTATGCTGAACTGTCCATGCTTGACCTCAATACGCCCTATCCGATCTGGGACCTGACCTCCTCAGGTCTCACTGAAGTCTGGCCTGTCCTGCCTCCCAATGCGCTGCGCGTGGGAGAGGCGGTCCGCGAGAACAATTTCGGGATGATCGATATCGACTGGGGCAGGCGTGAGCTCAACCTGCAGGCCTGCGACGTCAAGGGCGAGGTGCGGCTGAGCCAGCGCGTCCGGCTGGATGCGCTCAACGTGGCATAAGGCCCTTCCTCCTCTAGCCTTCCACGCAAAGCTGGCGCAGACTCTCACAGGAGACGGCCATGAGGCCGCCAGGCTTGCGGGGACGCAGACGATGACGGGATTCGCGAAGGCTGCGCTGGCGGGCGCGGCAGGGCTGGCGCTGGCGGCATGCATGGCCGGACCGTCGGTGGTTTCGGATGCGCCTGGCGCGCCAGCAACGCCGAGCATTGTTGCGCCCGCGCACGACATCGTCCCCGCGCCCCAACCCGTGGCTGCGACAACCGCGCATCCGGGCGAGGCGGTCTACACGCAGTTCTGCGCTGTCTGCCACGAGCAGCCTGTCGCAACGCGCTCTCCGGCCAAGGAGACGCTGAAGCAGATGAGCCTGCAGCTGATCAACTTCGCGCTCACCGAAGGCAAGATGAAGGCGCAGGGAGCCGGGCTTTCCGACGAGCAGCGCGCGCAGGTGGTGAACTATCTCATCGGCGCAAAGCAACCGGCGCAGAACTGGACAGCCTCGATGATGTGCGATGCCGCGCGCATGCCAGTCGATCTTTCGGGAGGAGCGACGATCGCACATTTCGGCTTTGACGCGCACAACACGCGTACGCTCACGGCGGCGCAGACCGGGCTCTCCAAGGCGCAGCTGTCGAAGGCGCCGGAGATCAGCTGGGCGGTTGGCATACCCGACGCAACCGCGATGCGCGCGCAGGGCGCGGTGGTCGGCAAGAATGTCTTCGTGCCGGTTGCAGAAGCGGGCGCCATGTATGCGTTCGACGTCTCGATTCCAGGCAAGCCGTGCCTGCAATGGGTCTATGCGACGCCGGGCGGCGCGCCGCTGCGCACGAGCGCGGCCTTCGGCTGGGTCGATGGCGTGCCGCTGCTGGTGTTCTCGGGCGAGGACACGACCGTGCATGCAGTCGACGCGCGCACCGGCAAGGCGGTGTGGACGAAGCGTGTCGGCGCATATTCCTATTCAATCACCACGGGCACGCCGAGCGTGCTTGCGGATCGCGTGATCGTGCCGGTGTCGCAGTTCGAGATCGTGTTTGCCGGCGACAATGCCGTCTCGTGCTGCAACAATCATGGCTTCGTGCTGTCGCTTGACCCGAAGACGGGCGCGCAGCAATGGCGCTATGACACGATGCCGGACGCGGTGCATGTGCGCGATCGCGGCGATGGCAAGTCGCTGATGGGACCTTCGGGCGCGCCGATCTGGAATTCACCGGCGATCGATGAAACACGCGGCCTCGTCTATTTCGCGACGGGCGAGAGCAATTCTCCGCCCGCCCACAGGAACACAAATGCGGTGATCGCGATCGACCTCAAGACCGGCAAGGAGCGCTGGAGCTTTCATGCCACGCCGAACGACATCTACAATATCGGCTGCGATCTCAAGTCCAGGCCTGAACTCCTCAACTGCACCAGCGCGCCGGAAACGGTCTATCGCGATGTGGATTTCGGGGCATCCGTGATCCTGGGCACGCACGGGGATGGCAAGCAACTGGTCTATGCAGGGCAGAAATCCGGTTCGGTGTGGGCGTTCGACCCCGAGACGGGAAAGGTGGTCTGGCGCCGGGCGCTTGGCACAGGCGGGGCGCTGGGCGGGGTGCACTGGGGCATCGCCTACGACAGGGACACGGTCTATGCGCCGATCTCCAGCGTTGGCGTACCGATCAAGGGCGAGTGGGATTTCGATCCGAATATCAAGCCCGGCCTCTATGCGCTCGATGCGAAGACCGGACGGATCAAATGGCAGTACAATCCGGATCTGCCGCCGGGTGTAACCGCGCCGCCGCTGCCGCCGGGCATGCCGCCAATTTTTCCGGTGCACCCCATCGCGATGTCGGCGGCGCCGATGGTGATCGACGGTGTCGTCATTGCGGCGACTCTCGATGGCCGGATCCACGCGCTGGATTCGACAACGGGCAAGCTGATGTGGATCAAGGCCACAGCCGGCGTGCACGCAACGCTTAACGACGTGCCGGGCAAGGGTGGCGCCGTTGACGCCGCTTCGCTTTACGCGGCCAACGGGCTCATCCTTTCCAACTCGGGCTATGGCTCGTTCGGCCAGGCGCCGGGGAATGTGATTCTCGGCCTGCAACCGGGCAACTAGGAGACGCAATCGGCACGGACGCCGCCTTTGCGCAGGACGCTCTCGACATAGTTGCGCGACATGCCGCGCGCCAAGCGCCCGTCGACCTCCGGATCGTCCTGCAGCGGCGCGACGGTTGCGGCAAACACCTCGCTGCAGTGAGCCGGCTCGGCCGGGCTGGCCGCGCAGGTGATGAGCGCATCGAAGGCATTGCGATAGAGCAGGATGTCGCTGCGGGTCATGTCGCGGCCATGGCCAGGTATGGCGCGCGTGAAGGGCGTGGCGAGCACAGCCTCGAGCGCCTCGGACCAGGCTTTCGGACAGGCCGTGTCGAGAAAGGGCGCCGGCAGCGTCACGAGATCGCCGGTGAGCACCGTCCTCAGGGCGGGATCATAGACCCAGATGTCGCCATCGGAGGCGCCCGCCGCAACGTGAAGGTCAAGCTTGCGTCCGCCGATGGTGATGGCCCGGGAGCGCTCGACGGAGACTGTCGGCTTCAGCTTCTCTCCCTGCTCTACGGTTGCCGCATCGATCCTGATCTCGTCGACGATCTCGGCCGTCGTCGATGGATCATCCAGCAGGTCGCGGTTCGATTCGCGTCCGCGCGCCAGAAACGTGTGCAGCGCGTTGTCGAGCGCGGCGCCGTGGCTGTAGACGACGGCGTCTGGAAACAGCTCGCGCAGCGGGATGTTCCCGCTGACATGATCAAGATGCCAGTGCGAGTTGATGATCGCGATAACGGGCCGATCGCCCTCCCCGGCATGGTCGATGATCTTCTGCGTGTGAAAGGCGTGCCGGCCGGTGTCGAACACGATGAGCCCGTCATCGCTGGCGAGGATCACGCTGTTGCCGTCGGGCTGGCGGCCTGGTGGAAATCCACCCCGGATGACGTCGATCCCGGCCCGATCAATGTTCTCGATGTCGTGCTGCGGCGGGCCGCCATAACGGTCCATCGCGCGGTCGGGCGGGGGAGCCGTCGTGCAGCCCGCGCAGGCGAGAAGGATTGTCAGGAGCAGGCCCCACGCTCTCATGTGCGACACCTCGCGCAACAAGCAGATGACCCTCAGCGGCAAGGATCGCGCGAGTTACGCTCGGTGTAAAGCGGAGACGTTGCCTGCCGGCTAGCGATTGAGACTCTTCGCGAGCTTGTCGAACGCCATGATCTGGCTCATCAGCCCTTCGAGCTGGTTGAGCGGGACCATGTTCGGGCCATCGCTCGGCGCCTTGTCGGGATTCTCATGTGTCTCGATGAAGACCGCGGCCACACCTACAGCCGCCGCAGCGCGTGCGAGAACTGGAACGAACTGACGCTGACCGCCTGACGTCGTCCCCTGCCCGCCGGGCTGCTGCACGGAATGCGTCGCGTCGAACACGACGGGCGCGCCGGTGGCGGCAAGCTCGGGCAGCGCGCGCATGTCCGACACCAGCGTGTTGTAGCCGAAGCTCACGCCGCGCTCGCAGACGAGCACGTCGCGACAGCCCGACTGCACCAGCTTGTTGACGACATTCTTCATGTCCCATGGGGCGAGGAACTGACCCTTCTTCACATTGACCGGCTTTCCGGTCTGCGCGGCGGCGACAAGGAGATCCGTCTGGCGCGAGAGGAAGGCGGGGATCTGCAGCACATCGACAGCCGTTGCCGCCTCGGCGCACTGATCCGGCAGGTGGACGTCGGTCAGAACCGGCAGGCCCGACGTCTCGCGGATCTCGGCGAAGATGGCGAGGGAATCCTCAAGGCCCAACCCCCGCGCCGTGTTGATCGAGGACCGGTTCGCCTTGTCAAAGGACGTCTTGTAGATGACGTGTGCGCCGAGCCTGTCGGCGATCTCGCGAATGGCGGCGGACATCTCCAGTGCATGGGCCCGGCTTTCGAGCTGGCAGGGGCCGGCGATGAAGGCCACGGGCAGTTCCTGACCGATCCGCACGGTTCCGCGGGGCGCCGGGATTTCCACGATGCGGTTGGGGCTGAGATTGACGCCGTCGGCCATGGCTGGGCTCCTAGTCTTGAGGGCCATATGGCGCCATTGGCGCGGTAGCGCCAGAGGTTCGCTGAAGGCGGTCAGGGTCGGTATCGCGCGCCCCTACTCCCTGTCCAGCGCCGCAAGCACGCCGTCGACGGCCTCCTTGACCAGGTCCTCGCTTTCGGCCTGCGCCATCACGCGGATCAGGGGTTCGGTGCCGGACTTGCGCACCAGCAGACGGCCCCTGGCTCCCAGCGCCTTCTCGGCTGCGGCGATTGCATCCTGAACCGACTTCCGGCTCAAGGGATCGGCCCCGTTGTACTTGCGGTTGACCAGCTTCTGGGGCGCCGGGTCGAACACATGGGCGACCTCGGAGAGCTTCTTGCCGGTCTCGACCATGACGGCGAGCACTTGCAGCGCTGCGAGCAAGCCGTCGCCCGTCGTCGAGAAGTCGGACAGCACGATGTGGCCGGACTGTTCGCCGCCGACATTGAGCCCCTTCTCCATCATCCGCGAAACGACATAGCGGTCGCCCACCTGCGTGCGCTCCAGCTTGACGCCTATGCCCTTGAGGTGATTCTCGAGCCCCAGATTGGACATGACGGTGGCGACAACCGTGTTCTTCGACAGCCGGCCGTGCGCTTTCCATGAGGAGGCGATGAGCCCGAGCAGCTGGTCGCCGTCGATGATCCGGCCGTGCTCGTCGCACATCACGACGCGGTCGGCGTCGCCATCGAGCGCAATCCCAATGTCCGCGCGATAGCGGTGGACGGCGTCGACCATCGCGCGTGTGTCGGTCGAGCCGATCTCGCGATTGATGTTGAAGCCGTTGGGCTCATCGCCAATGGCGAAGACTTCCGCGCCGAGCTCGTAGAGCGCCTTGGGCGCCACTTTGTAGGCCGCCCCGTTGGCGCAATCGATCACTACGCGCAGGCCGGACAATCTGAGTTTCCGGGGGAAGGTCGACTTGACGATCTCGACATAGCGCGACTGGGCGTCGTCCACGCGCTGGGCCCGGCCAAGATCGGGCGGGGAGGCAAGGTCCTCGTCCAGCGGCCGCGCCATCAGCGCCTCGATGGCCAGTTCCGCGTCGTCAGACAGCTTGTAGCCGTCGGGCCCGAAAAGCTTGATGCCATTGTCCTGATAGGAATTGTGCGAGGCAGAGATCATGACGCCAAGGTCGGCGCGCAGGCTGCGCGTGAGCATGGCGACGCCGGGTGTCGGCAGCGGGCCGAAGAGGACGACATCCATGCCCTTGGCGGTGAAGCCCGCTGTCAGCGCCGGCTCAAGCATGTAGCCGGACAGGCGCGTGTCCTTGCCGATGACGACAAGGTGGCGGCGCGGGTCGGACTTGCGGAAATAGGTAGCTGCGGCCATGCCGAGCCGCATGGCGATCTCGGGCGTCACCGGCCATGTGTTGGCGGTGCCGCGGATGCCATCCGTGCCGAAGAATTTCCTCGCCGTCATCGTCCCTCACTCAAACACGCCCAACCAGGCCAAACGGGCGGGATAAGGCTCACGCCGGTAGCGGAAACTCCATAACCGGCAATGAAACCGTGATTTTCATGACGGACCTTCCCCAAGTTTTGCAATACCTTAAGCCGCCTTAGCCTTTAGACCACCGGCTTTCTTGCAGTTCGGAGCCCTTCGCGGATGTGCGGCATCATCGGAATCCTCAGCGACCAGCCGGCGGCGCCCCGCCTGGTGGAGGCGCTGAAGCGGCTGGAATACCGCGGCTATGATAGCGCCGGTGTCGCCCTTCTGGAGGCCGGAAAGCTGAAGCGGCTGCGCGCGCCGGGCAAACTGTCCAACCTCGACGTCAAGGTGCGCGAGACGCCGCTCAGGGCAGGCGTCGGCATCGGCCATACGCGCTGGGCGACACACGGCCAGCCCAATGAAACCAACGCCCATCCGCACGCCGCAGGTCGGGTCGCCATCGTGCACAACGGCATCATCGAGAACTTCCGCGAGCTCCGCGAGGCGATGGAGCAGCGCGGGCGGAGGTTCGAGACCGAAACGGATTCTGAGACAATCGCCCACCTCATCGACGAGGGCCTGAGTAAGGGCCTTGCTCCCAAGGACGCGTTCAGGGCGACGCTCGACCAGCTGCGCGGCGCGTTTGCAATCGCGGCGATCATCGAGGGCGAGGACGATCTCATCCTCGGCGGCCGGCGTGGCTCGCCGCTGGTCATCGGCATCGGCGACAACAGGGAGATGTTCCTGGGATCGGACGCGCTCGCCGTCGGACCGTTCACGACGCGGGTCATCTATCTTGAAGAGGGCGACTGGTGCGTGCTGACGCGGACCTCGTTCGCGGTGTTTGATGCTTCGGGCAACAAGGTGGAGCGCGCGGAAACACATGTCCCTGCAGCCGGCGCCGCTGCCGAGAAGGGCAACTACCGCCACTTCATGCAGAAGGAGATCTACGAGCAGCCCGACTTCGTGGGCCGCACCGTCTCCGGCTATATCGACGCGTACGAGCTGAAGGCCGTCCTGCCCGAACGCCCGGCCAAGACGCCGCTCGACTTCACCCGGTTTGACCGCATCCAGATCGTCGCCTGCGGCACGGCGTACTATGCAGGGTTCGTCGCAAAATACTGGTTCGAGCAATTGGCGGGGATCGTCTCGGACGTCGATGTCGCATCCGAGTTCCGTTATCGCGAGCCGGTTCTGGGGCCGAGGACGCTCGCCATCGTCGTCACCCAATCAGGCGAGACGGCCGACACCAAGGCGGCAATGGAATACTGCAAGTCAAAAGGCGTCATGACGGCGGCTGTCGTCAACGTGCCAACTTCGTCCATCGCGCGCGAGTGCGATGCGATCCTGCCGACACTGGCCGGTGTGGAAATCGGTGTTGCCTCGACCAAGGCGTTCACGGCGCAGCTCTGCGCGCTGCTTGCGACAGCGGTTGCTGCTGGACGCCAGCGCAACTTTCTCTCGCGCGAGCGGGAGAAGGCCATCGTCGGCGCGATGATCGAGCTGCCGCGCCTCATCTCCGAAGCCTTGAAGGTCGAAGGCCAGATCATGAAGCTCGCGCCCGAGATCGCGAAGGCGCGTGACATCCTCTATCTTGGCCGGGGGCAACATTATCCCATCGCGCTTGAGGGCGCGCTCAAGCTGAAGGAAATCTCCTACATCCACGCCGAGGGCTATGCCTCGGGCGAACTCAAGCACGGACCCATCGCGCTCATCGACGAGCGGACGCCGGTGATCATGGCGGCGCCGCACGATCACCTGCTGGAGAAGTCGCTCTCCAACCTGCAGGAAGTCGCCGCACGTCGCGGCAAGGTGTTCCTGGTATCCGACAGGGCCGGCATCAGGCAGGCAGGCGAGGCGCCGTTCGGCACGATCGAGATCCCCGAATGCGAGCGCGTAATCCAGCCGATTGTGACGGTGGTCCCTCTCCAGCTGCTCGCCTATCACGTGGCCGTCGAGAAAGGCACCGATGTCGACCAGCCGCGCAACCTCGCCAAGTCCGTGACCGTGGAGTAGCTTTCGTCGATCGTTTTCGGCGCCAGAGCTTTGTCTGAGGGCAAGGATGCAGGTCAGCACGCTTGCGGCAGAGCAGGAGTTGGAAATGCGAAACGGGCTTCGCATCGAGCGCATGGAGGCCGGACTTGATGTTCGGATCGAAATCCCGCTCGCCCTTGATCGGCACGCCAAGGGGGAGAGTCAGCCTCGTCAGGCCGTGGGTCGCCCGAACCGCCCCGACTGATGACAGCATGGCCCTTGGCCTTGAAAAATTGTATCCTGCAGGATACATGTGCGGACGTTCACCGTCCTGACGATCATTGCTTTCACAGGCTGGCTCGCCGGCCTCAAGGACAAGACCACACGCCGACGGCTCGCAACGCGTTTGAGGAGAGCGGAACTTGGCAATCTGGACGACGTGAAACCGGTCGCGATGGCGTCATGGAAATGCGCGAGCACTTCGGACCAGGCTGGCGGATGTACGACATCCAGCGCGGGACCACTGTGATCCTGATGCTGGGCGGTGGCGGCAAGGATTCGCACACGCGCGACATCGCCGCCGCAAGGGAACTGGCGGAAACGCTGGAGGATTGAAGATGGCTGGCAGGATCAAGATTTCCGACTTGAAGAAATTCGATATCGTGGACGACCTCGATAGTGACGAGGCGATCTCCGAATATCTCAGCGAGATGATGGCGGAGGACAACCCCGGCATGTTCATCGCGGCGCTTGGCGATGTCGCCCGCGCGCGTGGCATGACCGACATTGCCGCCGCCGCTGGTCTGGGCCGGGAGTCGCTCTACAAGGCGCTCCGCGAAGGCGCTGAGCCGAAGTTCGACACCGTCCGCCGCGTGTGCGAGGCGCTTGGTCTGCGTCTCGCCGTCGTTGTTGATGACGCGGCCTGAAGCCGCATCGACCTGGCCCCGGCGTTGCAGCCTGTCGCCGAAATCCTTCCGCGTGCTATCTCAATGGCGCGTCCTGAACCACGATACGAGAGTTTACCATGAAGCCCGTCCGCAAGGCCGTCCTACCCGTCGCCGGTTTCGGCACGCGCGTGCTGCCGGCCACCAAGGCGGTTCCGAAGGAAATGCTCACCGTGTTCGATCGCCCCGCCCTGCAATACGTGGTGGACGAGGCGCGCGAAGCCGGCATCGAACACTTCGTATTCGTGACCGGCCGGGGCAAGCAGGCGATCGAGGACTATTTCGACAAGGCCTACGAGCTGGAGGCCACGCTGGAAGCCAAGAAGAAGGATGCGATCCTGGCCGAGGTGCAGGCCGCCTCCCTTCCCCCCGGCGCCTCGAGCTTCACACGCCAGCAGGCAGCGCTCGGTCTCGGACATGCCGTGCTCTGCGCGCGCGATATCGTGGGCGAGGAGCCTTTCGCCGTTCTGCTTCCCGACGTGATCGTCAAGGGTCAGGGCGGTTCGTGCCTCAAGCAGATGGTCGATGCCTACAACGAGGTCGGCGGCAACATCATCGCGGTCGACGAAGTGCCCCAGGAACGCGTCAACCAGTATGGCGTGATCGATCCTGTCACCGCCGGCGACGCAGGCCCCCTGGTAAAGATGAAAGGCATGGTCGAGAAGCCGCCGATCGACAAGGCGCCGTCGCGCCTCAAGATCACGGGCCGCTACATCCTGCAGCCCGAAGTGTTTGACCTTCTCGCCACGCAGACGGCGGGCGCCGGCGGTGAAATCCAGCTGACCGACGCCATGCAGCGCCTGATGGGCAGCCAGGACTTTCACGCCTTCAAGTACGCCGGACAGGATTACGATTGCGGCGACAAGCTGCTCTATCTGGAAGCCTTCGCGGCCATGGCGCTCGCTCACCCGGAGCTCGGCGCGAAGGCGCGGGCAGTGCTCGAAGCGACGCTGAAGAAGGCCTGATCCGGAACCCGTCAGAACGGCTCGAAGCAGTCGTAGTTGCGCTGGCGAATGATCAGTCCGTCCTCGTACTCGATCACCTGGCAGATGCGCGCCCGCATCGCTTCGCCCACGCGCACGGTGCCGACAGGCGTGCGTGGATAACCCGTCCAAGTGTATTCCAGCACCACCCGGTCGCCCAGCTCAGTGACGGTGTGGATATCGTAGATCTGCCGCTCCATCAGGCGGGAGCCGCGCTCGGCCCCTTCGAGAATCGCGTCAAGATCACGCTGGGCGCCATGCGGCACCAGACGGTTTGGAAACGCGTACTGGACCGCGTCGGGATGGTAAAAGGCGGCGAGATCTTCGCCCACGGCGCCGCCCTCGATGGCCGCGATATAGGCCCGCGCCTTGCGTTCGAGCGACATCGTTACCTCCGCATCGGAGGATCATCTAGAGCACCAACTGGGTCTGCGTCACAAGTGCGACGGTCTTTCCCGCTTCGGTGGCGATGCGCGTCTGCCCGATCGAGGTCCGCCGGCCGATGTGGAGCGGCGTCGCCACCGCAATCACCGTCCTCCCTTGCCGTGCAGGGCCGATGAAATTCGTCCTGCTTTCAGGGGTTGTCGTGCCGGCCGCGCCCTCAGGCAGATGCATCGCAGCGCCCGGCGTGCCGGCCCGCAACGCCATCACACCGCCACGCAGCGTGTGTGCGGGGTTGCACGGCTCAGTCCGCACAAGCAGCCGAGCCTCGGTCAAATCGACCCGGATGCCCAGGAACCCCTGCTGACGGGATGTTTTTGCGGATGTGTTCGCTCACGTCAGCCGACCTGGGCCGCGCGCGGCGCCGTCAGAATTGCCTGTCAGATCGCTCCGGAGGCTTATCTCCGGAGCGGATGCAATCGACGCTGATGCTCGATGGCGGCCGCGCGGGAGGCAAAGGTTTGGGGCGGCTCCTTCCCGCTGCAGGCGGCTGCGAGGATATCCTGCCCCAACGGCCAGTCGTCAGCCGTGCGCTGGGGCCATGCCGCGCCGTCGGCAAACCCCGCCTCCAAAGACTTGGTGAAGGAGACAAAGCCTGTCTGCGCGAGGGTGCGCTGTGCGCAATCGGCCTCGATCGTGCGAAGTGCGAAGACAGAGTACTTCCACTGCGGTTCGGGCGGCGGCGGGGTGTCATCGCCCAGCGCATCGAACACCTGGACAGTGACTTTTCCGTTCCCGCGTGTGAGGCGCGACCAGTCGATGAAGGACATGTTCCCCGTCTTCGCGTCCGTCCTCACCGGGGCAAATCGCGCAACGGCCGACGCCGCTGGCGGCGCAGGCCCGCGAACCGGATCAGATTGCGCAGCAGGCTTTGCCGCAAGGCGGACCTTGGCATCCGCCATCGCCTGTGCGGTGGTGAACCCCTTTATCGCCTTGAACTTCGGATCGCAAACGACGGGCGCGACCCTCGCCTGCCAGCCATGCGGGCCGTAGAATGATCCCTGCGTGAAGGGTTCTGGCCCGGACGCGCTCAACACCTTGCCCGTTTCGTCAATGTCGCGCAGCCCCAGCATGCCGCCCACGCTTGCGCTCCAGGTGCACGACAGCTTCTCCCGGGTGATGGTTCCATTGAGCGGCATGCGGGGACCCGACATGTAGACCTGCAGAACATCGACTTCGAACGCGTCACCGTCGCGCTTGATGCTGCCTGCGTCCCAATAGACCGGGCTCGAAGCTGGGTCAGCCACGTATTGATAGGACACCTGCGCCGTCGAAGGCGCCGCCATGGCTCCAGCCAGAGCAAGACATGCCGTCAGGATCACGATGCGAATGGAAAGCCCTCCGACAACCCGTTGCACGTTAGCGTTGACGACGACCGCACGGAAGCGTCTCTGCGGGCCGGCGATCAGCGGGCAGCCGCGAACGCCTCCACGGCGGCGACATGACGTTCGATTGTCGCGGGGTCGAGGAACGATCCCATGAACGAGTTTTTCGCCAGCGTGATGATATCGGCCCGCGACAGACCAACGGCTTGCGCGGTGCGAAGATAGTTGTCCCCGACATAGCCGCCAAAATAGGCGGGGTCGTCCGAATTGCAGGTCGCCCTGAGGCCGAGAGCCAGCATCTGCTTCATCGGGTGATCCCTGAGGTCATGGATGACGCACAGCTTGAGATTCGAGAGGGGACACACCGTCAACGTCATGCCCTCCTCCACCAGCCGCCGCGTCAGCGCCGGATCTTCCAGCGCCCGATTGCCGTGATCGATCCGGTCGACGCGGAGAATATCGAGCGCTTCGTGCACATAGGCCGGCGGCCCCTCCTCGCCCGCATGCGCGCAGACCTTCAACCCGCGTTCCTTCGCGGCCTTGAAGACGCGCGCAAACTTTGAGGGGGGATGGCCCTTTTCGGACGAGTCGAGCCCCACGCCCGTGATGTGATCGAGCCAGGGCTCCGCCGCCTTGAGGGTCCTGAAGGATGACTCTTCGTCGAGATGGCGGAGGAAACACATGATCAGCTTCGAGGTGATCCCGAACCGGGTTTCCGCCTCCCTCATGCCGGCAAGCAAGCCCTGGATCGCGACCGAGAAGGGCAGACCCCGGCCAGTATGCGTTTCCGGATCGAAGAAGATTTCGGCATGAACGCCGCCGTCCGCATGAAGGCGCGCGAAATAAGCGAGCGCCAGTTCACGAAAATCCTCCTCCGTCTGCAGGACGTTCGCGCCCTGATAGTAGATGTCCAGAAAATCCTGGAGGTTGGAGAAGGCATAGGCCGCTCTCACCTCCTCCACGCTCCGGAACGGGATGTCGATCCTGTTGCGCCGGCCGAGAGCGAACATCAGCTCCGGTTCCAGCGAGCCTTCGATGTGCAAGTGCAGCTCTGCCTTGGGAATGCCGCGAATGAAGGCTTCGGATGGGGACATGGGCTCGCTTCCGGTCGGGTCGGCACACTAGCAGGCGCGCTGCCGGATACGCAAAAGGCGCGAAAAGCGAGGAAGATCGCATGCTGCATCTCTGCCGCCTTGCCTCAGCCGTTCTCGCGACTGGCGTGGCGGCCTGCGCAACGCCGGCTCTCCGCGCGCCGTCCGAAAGGGACATCGACTTCGTGCGGGGCTGCTGGGTTCAGAAGTCGCCAACCGGGGAAACGACCGAAGCTTTCCTGCGCCTCCTGCCAAATGGCGAGGCGCTTGCCGGGCAGGTCGCCGACGTCAGCACGGGCGACTGGATCACGGTTGAAACCTTTGCCTTCGCACGCGCCGGCGACAGCCTGACCTTCGATGCGCGCGACATGCCTGAACAGGCGCCGCATACGCGCACCGCCCCCTCACGCCTTGCCGCCAGTTTCGACTGGGCGCGCGCGAAACGGGCCGGCAAGCTTGCAGCGTTCGCCGGCCCTCCCCCTTCGCGCAACTTCCTCTTCGTCGAGGGCGGCAATGACCGGCTCTCGATCTGGGCCGTCAGCGCCGAGCCCGCCTCAACGCTGATCTTCACCCTGTTCGAGGGTGAACGCGACGGCTGCGACTGATCCGGTCCCATTGCCGCCCCCCTTGCCTCACGGCCCATGGGGCAGCGCGGCGAGATGGCTTTCCCGCGTTAGCGTCTCGCCGAAATTCCTGAGCTGGCCGGTGATGGCCAGGTCGTTCGCGCTCGCCAGATTGAGCCTCGGCGGCCTACCCGGCCGCGCGGTGGTTATTGCCGAAACGAGGGATCCCTCGATCGGCGCATCGATGCGGCGGAGGGTTTCGCTGG
>VFQT010000898.1_pt1 | contig 39578 bp, 43 predicted proteins | sample 3512381 | NCBI WGS metagenome assembly VFQT01 (sample SAMN10412376, study PRJNA504923) | tailings metagenome | isolation source: Relicate 2 Philex TSF3 active mining site | place: Philippines: Tuba, Benguet | collected 2017-08-29 | reverse complement strand
CGAACTCCATCACCTTCACGACCTTGCCTTCGTAGATCATGCCGACTTCCGGCTCCGCCGTGAGGCCGTGGATCCACTTCTGGGCGGCTTCGAGCGATTCCTTCTCGACCGCGGCGATCTTCACCGTGCCGTCGTCCTCGACATTGATCTTCGCGCCCGTCTTCTCGACGATCTCGCGAATGACCTTGCCGCCCGTGCCGATCACGTCGCGGATCTTGTCGACCGGGATCTTCATCGAGATCATCTTCGGGGCGTTCTCCGACACTTCCGTGCGCGCGCCCGTCATCGCCTTGTTCATCTCGTGGAGGATGTGGAGGCGTCCGGCGTTCGCCTGGTTGAGCGCCGTCTTCATGATGTCGAAGGTGACCGAGTCGATCTTCAGGTCCATCTGCAGCGAGGTGACGCCCACTTCGGTGCCGGCGACCTTGAAGTCCATGTCGCCGAGGTGATCTTCATCACCCAGGATGTCGGACAGGATGGCGATGCCTTCCTTGTCCTTGATCAGCCCCATGGCGATGCCCGAGACCGGGCGGGAGATCGGCACGCCGGCGTCCATCATCGCGAGCGAGGAGCCGCAGACGGTCGCCATCGAGGACGAGCCGTTGGATTCCATGATCTCGGAGACGATCCTCAGCGTGTAAGGGAAGTCGTCGCCCTTGGGCAGCACGGCCTTCACCGCGCGCCAGGCGAGCTTGCCATGACCGATCTCGCGGCGGCCCGGCGAACCCATGCGTCCTGTTTCACCGACGGAGTAGGGAGGGAAGTTGTAGTGGAGAAGGAATTTCTCCTTCTTCGTGCCTTCCAGCCCGTCAATGTACTGCTCGTCTTCGGCCGTGCCGAGCGTGGCGACGCAGAGCGCCTGCGTCTCGCCGCGGGTGAACAGCGCGGAGCCATGCGTGCGCGGGAGCACGGACACAGCCGACTCGATCGCGCGGACCTGGTCTGTCTTGCGGCCGTCGATGCGCATGCCGGTACGGATGATGTCGCCGCGGACGACGCGGGCTTCGGCTTCCTTGAACTGCTCCTTGAAGACGAGCGGCTCGGCGCCGGTGGGGTTGGCCTCCGACTTGACCAGCGCGGCCTTGGCCTTCTCCCGGGCGGCGTCGACGGCGTCGTGGCGCTGGCCCTTGTCCTTGATCTTGTAGGCGGCGGAAAGATCCGCGCCGGCGATCTCCTGGATCGACTTCAGGAGCGCGGAATGATCCGGGCTCTCGAACTCGAACGGATCCTTGGCGGCTTTCTCGGCGAGCTTGATGATCGCGTCGATGACGGCCTGGAAGCTTTCATGCCCCGCCTTCACGGCGCCCAGCATAACCTCTTCGGACAGTTCCTTGGCTTCGGATTCGACCATCATCACGCCTTCGGTCGTGCCGGCGACGACGAGGTCGAGCTGGAAGTCTTCCATCTGCTCGGAGGTCGGGTTGATGATGTACTGGCCATCCCTGTAGCCGACGCGTGCGGCGCCGATCGGGCCGTTGAACGGGGCGCCCGAGATGACGAGGGCGGCGGAGGCGGCGACCATGCCGACGATGTCCGGATCGTTTTCCTGGTCGTAGGAGAGCACTGTCACGGTGACCTGAACTTCGTTCTTGAAGCCGTCAGCGAAGAGCGGGCGGATCGGCCGGTCGATGAGGCGGGAGGTCAGCGTCTCCTTCTCAGTGGGGCGACCTTCGCGCTTGAAGTAACCGCCGGGGACGCGGCCCGCAGCGTAATAACGTTCCTGGTAGTTCACGGTCAGCGGGAAGAAATCCTGGCCTTCCTTCGCCTTGCGCGCATAGACGACGGCGGCGTGCACGCTGGTCTCGCCATAGGTCGCCAGAACGGAGCCGTCGGCTTGCCGCGCGATGCGGCCGGTTTCCAGCGTCAGCGGACGGCCCGCCCAGTCGATCGTAACTTTCTTGATGTCAAACATCTCGATTTTCTCTTTCCTCAAACGAAAACCGCCGGCCCCGGTGGGCCGGCGGGTGGTGGGACCCCGCTTTAGCGACGGAGGTCCAGTTCCTTTATGATGGCCTGGTAGCGGCCTTCATCGCGCGACTTCAGATAGTCGAGCAGGCGGCGGCGCTGGGACACCATTTTCAGGAGACCGCGGCGCGAGTGGTTGTCTTTCTTGTGCGTCTTGAAGTGCTCGGTCAGTTCCGCGATGCGGTGCGACAGGATCGCAACCTGGACTTCAGGCGAGCCCGTATCACCATCGGTGCGAGCAAACTTCTTGATCAGCGAGGCCTTGGCCTCGGCAGTGATCGACATCGGGTTTCTCCTTGGGGCCGTAGCCCGATCTATTGGTTGAACACGCGGACAGGCAGGAACCTGCCGGCCCGGACTTCACCCAGGGCAACACCGAGTTGTTCTTCGCCCACCTTTTCCGTGGCGAGACAAATGCGGGAGGCATCATCCCCGTTTACACGGCGGGGACGGCGCATCTCCCGAAACGCCTCGACCTGATGGGGCAGAAGTACGATCTCTCGGCCCTGCCTGAGCCTGGACGCCTCTTCCCCGGTGACGGCCAGCGCCGGGATGTCGTCCAGCGCGGTCTCGAGGGGGACAAGGGTGTCGTCCAGCGCGGCCTTATCGCTCATTCCCTCCAGAATGGAAAGCTGAATTGCCGCGGCCTCGGCAAAAGCGCCAACCCTTGTGCGGCGAAGCGCGGCCACATGGCCCTCAGCCCCCAGCGCGGCGGCGATATCGCGCACCAGCGCCCTGATATAGAAGCCTTTTCCACAGGTTACCCGGATCACACACAGGTCCGGCGAGGGACAGTCCACCACCATTGCCGCGTGCAGGATGACCTTGCGTGAGGCAAGCTCCACCCTCTCCCCGTCGCGGGCAAGATCGTAGGCGCGCTCGCCATTCACCTTGATGGCGGAGAATTGCGGCGGGACCTGCTCGATCTCGCCGAGGAAGCCCGCAAGGGCCTTTTCAATGTCAGCCCGGACGGGGCGGAAGTCCGAGGTTGCGGTCACCTCGCCCTCGCGATCCTGCGTGGTCGTGGAGGCGCCCCAGCGGATGGTGAAGACATAATCCTTGTCCGCCTCCATCACGTAGCCGACCGTCTTGGTGGCTTCGCCGAAGGCCAGCGGCAGGATGCCTGAGGCCAGCGGATCAAGTGTTCCGCCATGGCCAGCCTTCTGGGCGTTGAACAGCCGGCGGCAGATGCCGACGGCCTGCGTCGAGGTAACGCCTTCGGGCTTGTCGAGGATCAGCCAGCCGTGAACCGGCTCGCCCTTCTTCTTGCGGGCCATGCATCTGTCTCCAGGCGCCGAGGCGGGATCGAACCGCCGCACGGGTCGAGTATGGGAGGCGGGGAGTAGGGGCGCAGGCCCAAAGGGTCAAGCCGCTCGGCGCGACAAGCCGGCGACAGGCTTCATTCGCTCCGGCGCGGGCCATCCGGCTTGTCGTGGTCCTGAGCCTCTCAGGAGGGCTCATGGACACAGGATGCCTGGATTGAGCAGCTCTCCGCATGTTGCGGAGCTACCGGTCAACGCCAAGGGGCGCGGTTTGCAGCTCCCCGGCTTTGGCCGGGGACGGGCGCTAGGCGGCACGCGTCCAGGCTGGCGCAACAGAAGCTGACCGACGCCCCTGCGCTAGGCGTCTTTGCCCAGTGCGCGCTGCATCAGGAGGGTGTCGCACCAGCGGTTGAACTTGAAGCCGGACCTCCGGATGCGGCCGCACTCGGTGAAGCCCATGATGCTGTGCAGGCGCGCGGACGGCAGGTTGTTCGCGGCGTCGCCGATGACGGCGATCATCTGCCGGAAGCCGCTGGCCTCACAGCGGGCGAGGAGTTCGCCGAGGAGAAGCGTCCCGATGCCTTTGCCCTGATGGTCCGGGGCGATGTATATCGAGTCTTCCACCATGAAGCGGTAGGCGGGGCGCGTGCGGAAATGGCTGGCATAGGCGTAGCCGAGGATCCTGCTTTCGCCTCCGGCTTCGCTGTCCTGGGCAACGAGATAGGGAAAGTCTGCGCCCGTGATGGCTTCGAAGCGCGCTGTCATCTCCCCAGCAGTTGGTGGATCGTATTCGTAGCTGGCGGCGCCATTGAGAACGGCGTGGGCGTAGATGTCGGTGATCTGCGGAAGGTCGGCGATGCGCGCGGAGCGAAGCGAGAGCACGTCAGACCCGTTTGCCGGTTGCATCAATCAGAAGTGCGCCGTCCTCCTTGGCGAACGGACCGGGCGGCCAGCGATCGAGGAGGTCAAGGACAAGCTCGCTCGGACGACAGAGCCGGATGCCCCTGGGCGTCGCCACGATGGGGCGGTTGACGAGAACAGGGTGCTGGAGCATCGCGGCGATGAGCGCTTCATCGCCTACGGCAGGATCAAGCAGACCGAGATCCGAGGCGGGTGATTTCGTTTCGCGCAAGGCCGCCCGCGGCGTGAGACCGGCGGCTGCGAAGAGCGCGAGGAGCTGCGGCCGGGTCCAGCCATCGCGGAGATACTCGATGACAATGGGGGTGTAGCCAGCAGCCTCGATGATGGCGAGCACGTTGCGCGACGTGCCGCAGTCCGGGTTGTGGTGGATCACGACGGGAAAATGGGTCATGGCGCAGCCCTGCCGAATACCCAGCCGCCGGCAAGCCAGGCCAGAAGGGCGCCGGACACCTGCGCCAGGATGAAGCCCGGCACGTCCAGCATGCGGATGCCGGCGAACGTGTCGGTCATCGCCCGGGCGATCGTGATGGCTGGATTGGCGAAGGAGGTGGAGGATGTCCACCAGTAGCCAGCCGTGATCACGAGCGCGACGATGGCGGCAATGTCGTTCGGCCGATGCCGGATCGCGCCAAGTATGGCAAAGACAAGGGTGAAGGTCGCCGCGCCCTCGCCGATGATACGGCCGGTGCCGGAGCGGTCCGCAGCGCCTTCCTGCAGCAGTGGCAGGTCGAACATCGCGTGGGCGAGGACGGCGCCGAGAACGCAGCCGGCAATCTGGAGGAGAATGAAGAGCGCCGCATCGCGCGTACCGACCGCGCCGCGAAGCATCATCACGAGCGTGACAGCGGGATTGAAATGCGCGCCGGAGACGGGGCCGAGCGCGCCGACAAGGACATAGAGGATGGCGGCTGTCGCCAGCGTATTTCCCAGGAGCGCGACGCCGTCATTGCCGCCCGACACCTCGACGGCAAGGATCCCGGATCCGATCACGGTGGCGCTGAGCAGACACGAGCCAAGCAGTTCCGCGAAGAGGCGGCGAGGAAGGCTCTCCTGCATCGCGACGCCCTCCGCCCGCTACACCGCGCGTTCAACCATCAGCTTCTTGATCTCGGCGATCGCCTTGGCGGGGTTGAGGCCCTTGGGGCAGACCTGCGCGCAGTTCATGATGGTGTGGCAGCGATAGAGCTTGAACGGATCCTCGAGATCGTCGAGCCGCTCGCCGGTAGCTTCGTCACGGCTGTCGATGATCCAGCGATAAGCCTGGAGCAGGGCGGCGGGTCCCAGGAACTTGTCGCCATTCCACCAGTAGCTCGGGCAGGCGGTGGAGCAGGACGCGCACATGATGCACTCGTAGAGACCATCGAGCTTGGAGCGGTCGGCCTCGGTCTGCTTCCATTCCTTCTGCGGTTCGGGCGTTTCGGTCTTGAGGTAGGGTTTCACATAGGCGTGCTGGGCGTAGAAATTGGTGAGGTCCGGGACGAGGTCCTTGAGCACTGGCTGGTGGGGCAGGGGTGAGATCGTGATGTCGCCGGAGAACTCATCCCAGCCCTTCGTGCAGGCGATGGTGTTGTTGCCGCCGATGTTCATCGAACAGGAGCCACACACGCCCTCGCGGCAGGAGCGGCGGAAGGTGAGCGTCGGGTCGATCTCGTTCTTGATGTAGATCAGCACGTCGAGGACCATCGGTCCGACCTTGCTCATGTCGATCTGGTAGTAGTCCCAGCGCGGATTGCCGCCGGTTTCCGGGTCATAGCGATAGATCTTGAAGGTGCGCAGCTTCTTGGCGGTGGCCGGCTTCGGCCAGCGCTTGCCGGCCTTGATCTTCGAATTGCGCGGCAGCGTGAGTTCGACCATGCGCGGGGGTTCCTGACCCAGAGGATTTGCGCGCAAACTAGCCGGTCGCGGGCGCCGCACAAGCGCCAGAAAGTCGCGTTTCTACAGGGATTTGCCCGGCGTGCGCACGCGCCGGACATAGTCCTGCACCAACCGGAGGAAGGGCCGGCGCAGGCCATAGGCTCTGCGGGCAGCCGATGGGCGCTTGGGGTGCACCATTTCGGTGACGCCGGCCTTGGCAAGCCCGCGCGCGAACCGGGCCGCGCCGTAGCGCGAACCGGCGTCGAGTTCGTCGCGATCGACCGGAACGGGCGACCAGAACATCACCGACTCGCCGCCTGCGAGTTTCAGCCGCTCGAAGCCGGGGGCAGGCAGACGGGGCTCAATGAAGGCGAACGCGATCTGCTTCGAGCCTTCAAGGATCGGGCGCGGATTGCGGGAGAACTGCACTGTTTCCCCGGCGTAGACGCGGATCGGCTGGATGTGGATCAGCTTGGCGAACTGGCGGACCGTATTGGCCGCCAGGTTGAGCATGGCAAGGTCAGCCTGCGCCTCGCCCGCCTGCGGCACAGCGAGGGTGAATTCGATGCGGGCGCCGATGGGATCTCCCGGCCGCTTCTTGAGGCTGGAGCCGAAGGTGCAGACATACGCGAAGCGGCGCTCGCCCTCTGGCGGAACGACGAGAACATCGACCGGCGGACCAGGCTCGCGCGTATTTCCGGCCCAGCCGTCATTGTCGGAAAAGGCAATGTGCGGCTCGCCGAGATGGCGCGCGAGATGGAGCTGAACCTCGTCGCGGAGGTCCTCGCCCTTCAGGGCAGATTCCGAGCTGCGGCCCCAGATCTTCTGCATGGAATCGACATGGCTTCTCGATGTGCGGGCGTCAACCGCGGTCGGGGTGGCGACGCATGTGAAAAGGTAAGTGTTGGATGCTGAACCAGTCGTGAATCAGCTTGCTGCAGGCGCGAATCACGGATTGTTGCGGCGCATTCACGAACCCCGGATTCCTGAATTCAGGGGCGGCGTTAAGCCCGCTTCAGCCCCTTCCTGTCAGTATGCCGGGATTCCAGATCGCCAAGTCCGGGGCGCGCGCGATGTTCTATGTGTCCAGCCTGCTCAGGCCCTTCACAACGCGCGCCGGCCGGGTCTCGCAGTCATCCTACATTCTGGGCTTCGTCCTGCCATTCATCGTGCTGCTCGGCCTCACCGGGCTGATGTTCGCCGGCGCGCTTGGCGTGCTCGGCGCCCCGGGGATGTATGTCCTCGCGCTGGGGTGGACCGTCCTGATGGCGACGGGCGATGCGCAGAACATCCGCCGCTGGAACGATCTTGGCAATTCGGGCGTGCTGTACCGGGTGTTGCGGCCGGGACTTGTGCTGCTGCCCGTGCTGGCGCTCGTGCTGCAGTTTGTGCTGCCGACGCACATGGCGATGGCGGGCGACATGGCGGCGTTATCCTTCATGATCGGCATGGAGTTCGGCGGCGTGGCCTGGCAGCCGGTTCCGCTGGCGTTGCTGGCGATCACGCTCGTCGGCGCAGCGGGAAATGTCCTCTATCTTGCGATCACGCCCGGGCAGCAGGGGCCAAACGCCTATGGCCCCGACCCGCATGGCGATCCGATGCCGGCGCTTGGCGGTCCAAAGCCCGGCGAGACGGCGGGGGCGGAGGATGATCCGGTGAAGCGCGCGCTGGCGGATTATCAGGCGCGTCAGCGCGAAGCGGTGAAGTCCCAGGTTGCGCCCGCACGGGCGGCGGGGACCCCTGCAGCGCCTGCCGGCGCGTTCGGAAAGAAGCGCCGCTAGCCCTCAGGCTTTCGCGCTTGGCCGTTCCCAGACGCGCGCATGCCAGGCGCGGAGATTGGCGAGGTTGTCGGGAACCTTGAGGCCGATCCAGTCGGCGAAATCGACCATCGAGAGCAGGCAGATGTCGGCGATGGTGTAGTCGGCGCCGGCGACGAAGTCGCGGCCTGCGAGCTCGTGGTCGATCCAGGCAAGGCCGCGTTCGTAATGGGCGCGGTTGGATTCGCCGAACTCCGTGTATTGCGGGACGACGACGCGTGCGGTGAACGGATGCGCGTGGCGCCAGAACATGCCGGCGGGCGTGCCGATCTGGAATTCGACGCGGCGGGTCGCCATGTCGATGCGGGCCGTTTCCAGCGCGGTGCGGCCGAACAGCGGTGGGCTCGGGTAGAGGCTTTCGAGATAGCGGCAGATGGCGACGGTCTCGGAGAGGAATGTGCCGTCGTCGAGTTCGAGCGTCGGCAGCTGGCCGAGCGGATCGCGCGCGAGATGCTCGGGCTTCTTGATGTCGCCGGTCATGATGGAGACCTCGACGAGGGGGAGAGTGATGTTCTTCTCGGCCAGGAAGATGCGGACGCGGCGCGGGTTCGGCGCGGGCATGGGGGCGTTGTAGAGTTTCAAGGGGCGTCCCGGGTGTGTCTTCCAGGAGGGGACCGCGGAGCGCGCGTAACGTCAAGAAGCCTGCTCGTCCGTCGACGCAGGCCTCCTTCGTTCGCTGCTCAGAATGAGCTCTCCACCACGCTTCCCGGCGTCCGCCTCAGTACACCCGCGGCTTCGGCTTGATGTACTCGACGTCGTTGGACATCGTGTAGGCATGGACGGGGCGGTAGTCGATTTTGACAGCGCCCTTGTCGTTGACCCATGAAAGCGTGTGCTTCATCCAGTTCGTGTCATCGCGGTCGGGGAAATCCTCGCGCGCGTGAGCGCCGCGGCTTTCCTGGCGGTTGGCGGCGGAATTCACGGTCGCGGCGGCCTGAATGATGAGGTTCTCGAATTCAAGGGTCTCGATCAGGTCGGTGTTCCAGATCATGCCGCGATCGGTGACGCCGATGTCGCCGACGCCGCCAAGAACCTCGGCGATGCGCTTGACGCCGGACTGCAGCGTCTCGCCGGTGCGGAAGACGGCGCAGTCTTCCTGCATGGCGCGCTGCATCTGGGCGCGGAGTTTCGCAGTGGGGGTTGAGCCCCTGGCGTTCCGGAAGCGGTCGAACCGGGCGAGGTGATCATCGCCTGCGCCTTTCGGCAGGTCAGGCTGGCTGGCGCCGGCTTCGAGCGCCTCCCCGCAGCGCAGGCCCGCGGCGCGGCCGAACACGACGAGATCGATCAGCGAGTTGGAGCCGAGGCGGTTGGCGCCGTGAACCGAGACGCAGGCGGCCTCGCCAACCGCCATGAGGCCGGGGACGAGCGCATCGGGATCATCGCCCTTCTTGGTGACGACTTCGCCATGATAGTTCGTCGGTATGCCGCCCATGTTGTAGTGAACGGTCGGGAGGACCGGGATCGGCTCTTTCGTGAGATCGACGCCAGCGAAGATCTTTGCAGACTCCGAGATGCCCGGAAGGCGCTGGTGCAGGATTTTCGGATCGAGGTGATCGAGGTGGAGGTGGATGTGGTCGCTCGAGGCGCCCACGCCGCGGCCTTCGCGGATTTCCATCGTCATCGCGCGTGAGACGACGTCGCGCGAGGCGAGATCCTTCACGGTCGGCGCATAGCGCTCCATGAAGCGCTCGCCCTTCGAGTTGGTGAGGTAGCCGCCTTCCCCGCGTGCGCCTTCAGTGATGAGGCAGCCGGAGCCGTAGATGCCGGTGGGGTGGAACTGCACGAACTCCATGTCCTGCAGCGGGAGACCGGCGCGCAGCGCCATGCCGCCGCCATCGCCGGTACAGGTGTGGGCCGAGGTGGCGGAAAAGTAGGCGCGGCCATAGCCGCCGGTGGCGAGGATAACCCGCTGGGCGCGATAGCGATGGAGCGTGCCGTCGTCGAGTTTCAGCGCGGTGATGCCGCGGCAGGCGCCGTCCTGCATGATGAGGTCGAGCGCGAAGTATTCGATGAAGAAGTCGACCGCGTATTTCAGCGACTGCCCGTAGAGCGTGTGCAGCATCGCGTGGCCGGTGCGATCGGCCGCGGCGCAGGTGCGCTGGATCGAGGCCTCGCCATAGTTCTTCGTCATGCCGCCGAAGGCGCGCTGGTAGATCTTGCCTTCCTCGGTGCGTGAGAATGGCACGCCCCAGTGTTCGAGTTCGTAGACCGCGGCAGGGGCGGCGCGGACCATGTATTCGATCGCATCCTGGTCGCCGAGCCAGTCGGCGCCCTTCACGGTGTCGTACATGTGCCAGCGCCAGTCGTCCTGGCCCATGTTTCCGAGCGAGGCGGAGATGCCGCCCTGGGCTGCGACCGTGTGCGAACGCGTGGGAAACACCTTTGTGATGCAGGCGGTGCGCAGGCCCGCCTGGGCGCAGCCGAGCGCGGCGCGCAGGCCGGAGCCGCCGGCGCCCACCACCACCACGTCATAGGTATGGTCGTTCCAGGTGTAGGCGGTCATGCGATTGCGACCTTGAGGACTGCGTAGGCTGCGGCGGCGAAGAGGACGACGCAGATGAAGGTGTTGAGGATGAGGAGCACGGCCTTCGTGCTGCTCTTTGCGATGTAGTCCTCGACGACAACCTGCATGCCAAGGCGCATGTGGTAAAGCGATGCGCCAACCGCAAGCAGGATCAGCAAGGCGTTGAAGGGATCGGCGACATAGGCAAGGGCGCCGTCATAACCGCCGCGGACCGCATTGATCAGTGTGATCAGGAAGAGCGGGACGAGCACGACGAGCGCGATCGCTGTGACGCGCTGGGCGATGAAGTGTCCGGCGCCATGCTTGGCCGAGCCGAGGCCGCGGACCTTGCCGAGGGCGGTGCGCATGGTGGGCTGTGGCTTGCTCATGATGCTGCGCCCGTCATGTTGAGGGGGTCGACGCCGGGCACGAGTCCGGCGAGGAGCCAGATCGCGACAGCCATGACCGCCGCCAGCACGATGACGAGGCCTGCGGTCAGGCTGGCGAGTTTCGGCGTATACCCCTGGCCTGCATCCATCACGAGATGACGCAGGCCGTTGAGCAGGTGGTATGAGACCGACAGGGTAAAGCCGAACAGGATCAGCTGGCCCCAGATCGAGCCGATGAGGCCGGCAAGCGGTTCGTAGAGATCAGGACCCACGGCGGTGGCAAACAGCCAGGCGATGACGAGGACGATGCCGATATAGTTGCCGATGCCGGTGAAGCGGTGAAGGATGGAGGAGGCCATGGTCAGGTGCCATTTCCACACCTGCACGTGGGGCGACATCGGCCGCTTGTCGGTCCAGCTGGACATGAGGGATCGCCCTTTCGCCGTGGCGCAGGCCTGCTGCGCCCGCACCGGTATTAGACCGGGTTTGCGTGCTGTCAACGCGCCGGGACGCGGCGCTTTGGCCTTGGCGCAAAAGGGCTTATTGAGCCTCGCATGAAGGTGACCATTATCGAGACGGGGCGCGCGCCCGGCCGGCTGAGCGAGGATTTCCCGCGCTATCCGCGGATGTTCGAGGCGTTGCTGTCGGCGGCGGATGCCGGGCTGAGATTCGAGACGGTGTCGCTGGTCGAGGGCGAGGCCCTGCCGGACGCGGCTGCGTGCGAGGGCGTGCTGATCACCGGATCGCCCGCGGGCGTTTATGACGCAACGCCCTGGATGGAGCCGCTGCGCAGGTTTGTGCGCGCAGCGTTTGCGGTTGAGACGCCGATGGTGGGCGTGTGCTTCGGCCATCAGATCATCGCCGATGCGATGGGCGGGGATGTCCGCAAGTCGGAGAAAGGCTGGGGTGTGGGCCGACACACATACCAGTTGTTGCAGCATCGGCCGTGGATGGCGGGCGCCGGTGCGAGCGTGTCGCTGGCGGTGAGCCATCAGGACCAGGTGATCACGCCGCCGGAGGGGGCGGTGACGCTGGCAAGGTCCGCTCATACCGAGCACGCGATGCTGGCCTACGCCCAGGCGCCGGTGATGAGCCTGCAGGGGCATCCGGAGTTTGAGGATGACTTTGTGGTGGCGCTCTATGCGGCGCGGCGGGGGCGGCTGTCGGATGCGCAGGTCGACGGCGCGATCGCATCGCTGGGCCGGGCGCACGACAATGCGCGCGTCGGGCAGTGGATGGCGAGCTTCCTGCGGGGTGTTCGCTAGCGCTGCCTGACCAGTCGCATCGATGCGATCCAGCCGGCAACCTGGTAGATGCTTGCGAACGCGAGCAGCGTGTCGAGCCACCAGCGCGTGCCCCAGGTCGGCCAGAGCGGGAGCAGCGTTGCGATGGCGATGAGGGCCGAGCCGCCATCGAGGATACGATCGCCGAAGAGATAGCCAAGCCCGGTGCGTTCGCGCAGCACGTCGCGACGTGTGACGCGGAACGCGCCATCTTCGAGGCGCGGCGGGCCGAAGGTTTCCTGCAGCTTGTCATAGTCGAGAATGCCTGTGAGCTCGCGCAGCTCGTTGGCGCCGGCGCGCCCTTCCTCGACGGCGTCCCACGACGCGCCCGAGCGCAGCCAGCGGATCACCACCGAGAACAGGATGGCCCAGGCGGCGGCGAACTGCGGGAAGTCGGCGATGGACATTGGACCTATGTAGGAAGGCCTACCCCCGTTTGGGAATGGCCGCCCAGTAGTCGAAGTCGAGGATCACCTCGGCGAGGTATTTGCCATCCGCGTCCTTGTAGGGAAACTCGGCGCAGGGCAGGTTTCGCGTGGCGACGAGGCGCAGGCGCACGGCGCCGAGGCCGTCGCCAAGATCGGCCTTGTCGAGCACCTCCGACCAGGCGAACACCGTGTCGCCCGAGCCCAGCGGGTTCACATGGCTGCCCGCGTTGATGGCGATGATCTCGGCGGCGTTGGCGAGGCCATTGAAGGCGATGGAGCGCGCCAGAGAGATGACGACGCCGCCATAGATGAGGCGCTTGCCGCGCGGGGTCTGGCGCTGTGCGTACTGGTTGAAATGGACCTTCGCCGTGTTCTGGTAGAGGCGCGTGGCGATCTGGTGCTCGGCCTCTTCCACGGTGACGCCGTCGATATGGTCGATCTTCTCGCCGATCTCGTAGTCTTCGTAACCGAAGGGTGAGCCCGCGAGTGTGAAATCGTAGGCTTCAAGCGTCCAGCGGCGGCGCGGCAGGCCGCGCGGATCGACAGCTTTCGGAAGCTGCGGGACGACGGTCTCGGGCGCTGGGCGAGAATGGTCCTTCTTGTTGACCATCACCCAGCGCACATAGCTCAGCACTTCCACGTCTTCCTGGTTGTAGCCATGGGTGCGGATGTAAACGACCCCGGTCTGGCCGTTGGAGTTTTCCTTCACCCCAATGACCTCGGAAACGGCGCGCAGCGTGTCGCCGGGATAGACCGGCGCCAGGAAGCGGCCGTCAGCATAGCCGAGGTTCGCGACCGCATTGAGGGAGATGTCCGGCACGGTTTTGCCGAACACGACATGGAAGGCGAGCAAGGGATCGATTGGCGCGCCCTCGAGGCCGATGTCCTGTGCGAAGGTGTCGGCGGAGTAGAGCGCGTAGCGCGAACCGGTCAGGCCGGTATAGATGGCCGCGTCCGCCTCGGTGATGGTGCGGGGCGTTGCATGCACCAGCTCATCGCCGACGACGAAGTCCTCGAAGAAATTGCCGGGATCGGATTTGAGGGTCATTGGGCGGCCTCTTTCTGCGCAATCGCCTCAGCCACCGCCACAGTGCGCTTGGCCTGCACGAGATGGAGCAGCTCGGTCATCCTGCCGTTGACCTTCAGGACGCCCTTTCCGGCATTGGCCGGGTCGGCGAAGGCGGCGATGACGTCGCGGGCCTGCTGCACGGCCTCGGCGGCGGGGGCGAAGATGGCATTGCAGGGGTCGACCTGTGAGGGGTGGATCAGCGTCTTGCCGTCGAAGCCGAAGGCGCGGCCCTGTCTGGCTTCTGCTGCGAAACCCTCTGCGTTGGCGATGTCGTTGTAGACGCCGTCGAAGACAAGAAGATCGAACGCGCGCCCAGCGGCAATGGTCAGGGCAAGGCTGGTTGCGAGGTTCTCGCGGCCCGGCATGGGCTCGGCGCGGAAATCCTTGATGAGGTCGTTCGTGCCCATGACGAAGCCTGACAGGCGCGTCGAGCGCGAGGCGGCGGCGATCTCGTGGATGTTGAGGATGGCAAGCGGCGTCTCGATCATCACCCAGAGACGCGGCTCGGTGGCGCCGCCAGCCTCCGAGATCGCCTCGTCGAGCCAGCGGACATCCTCGGCATTGGTGACCTTGGGCGCGAGGATGGCGTCGGGGCCAGCCTGCACGGCGGCGCGGAGATCGGCCTTGCCCCATTCGGTATCCTGGCCGTTGATCCGGATGATGAGTTCGCGAGGGCCATAGCCCCCCGCTTTCACCACATTGCAGACGCGCTCACGCGCTTCGATCTTGGCCTCGGGAGCAACGGCGTCCTCAAGGTCGAGGATCAGCGAATCGGCGGGAAGGGTCTTTGCCTTCTCCAGCGCGCGCTCATTGGCGCCGGGCATGTAAAGGACCGAACGGCGGGGGCGGATGGCGGACATGGGCGGCCTCTGGAACTGGACGGCGTGGTGATGAAGGAGGGGCGCGCCAAGATCAAGCTGGCCATTTGCTCTGGAGTGGGCTTGCGGGTGAGGTAAGCTGAGGCCGCGCAGCGTCTACGCATCCGGTCAGCCATGCCTCTTGTTCTCGTCATTTCATCGTACGTCGCCGCCAGCCGGGTCGGTGGAGGCATAGCGCCCTATGTGCTGGGGCCGTTGAAGGTCGATCCTGTCCTTGTGCCAACGACGCTGTTCGGGCGGCATCCGGGATGGGGCCGTCCCGGCGGCGAGCCGGTTGCAGCAGACACGATGCAGGACATGCTCGATGGCGTGGCAGCCAACGGGCTGTTCGCAATGTGCGATGCGGTGCTCACCGGCTACTTTGCAACGCCCGACCAGGTCGAGGTGGCGGCGAAGGCGATCGATGCGGTGCGGGCGGCGCGCACCGCGGCACAGGCGCCGATGGTGATGGTCGATCCGGTGATGGGCGACCGTGACAAGGGCCTTTTCGTGCGCGAGGAAACGGCGCGGGCGCAGGCCGAGCTTCTCGTTCCGCGCGCCAGTCTGGTCGCCTGCAATCATTGGGAGTTCGAACGTCTTGTGGGTCCGGCTGATAGCCTCGCCGATGTGATCGAGACGGCCGAAGCGGCCGGCGGCAACTGGCTGGTAAGCTCGGTTCCTTTCCGCAACCGTATCGCCAATGCGCTGGTCTCGGACGGGGCACGCTATGCTGCGGCGTCGGATCCGGTGAAGGGCGTGGCGCCCAAGGGCACGGGCGATCTTTTCCATCTGTCCTTTCTCGGGAACCGCGTGAATGGCGCAGACGCGCGCCAGAGCCTTCACCGCGCGATATGGACGGTGGAGACGGTGCTGGCGATGGCGGCGGTGTGGAAGGCGCCGGAGCTGCCGCTCGCGGCGTGCAGTCCATTCCTCGGCGATCCGCGGGAAAGCGGCTTCGTCATTCCGCTCGACGGCGATCAGGGGCGCGAGCGAGGGTAGACCGGGTTCACGGCTTTTTCCTCGGTATCAAAAACGCCCTTGCCGGGTACGTGATTGATCTCGAGCCGGACGCCGTCGGGATCCTCGAACAGGATGGAGTAGTAGCCGGGGGCCCAGCCATCCTCCTGCGGCGCACGAATGATGGGCGCGCCGAGGCTCTTCACCAGCTCGTGCACCCTGTCGATGTCTTCGCGCGAGCGCGCGCGGAAACAGACATGGTGAAGGCCGACCCGTGTCTGCACGAAGCGTTCGCCCTCGTGCTCGGGCGCGGGCCTGGAGATCAGGACGCCGGTGCGTCCGCCGACGCAGTAGTATCCGTAGTCATTGTCGAGCACCTGTTTCAGGCCAAGAAAAGGCAGCAGCCGCATGTAGAAGGCGCGCGCGATATCGTAACGGCCCGCCGTGATCTGGATATGCGCAATGCCGTTGATCTCGATCATGGGGCAAGAATGCGCGCGATGAGGTTGACGCGCAACTGTTCGCGGAAGATGTCAGAGCCATGAGCATTTCCGGATTTACCGCTGCCGGGTTCGAGCCTGTGCGCGCGGCTTTCGAGCAGAATTTTTCTGAGGGCCTCGAGCACGGCGCGTGCTTCGCGGCGTGGCTGGGAGATGAGCTGATTGTCGACCTGCGCGGCGGGTTTGCGGATCGTGCGGAGATTGTTGTGTGGAACGGGCGGACGCTGTGCCCGGTCTATTCGTCGACCAAGCCGGTGGCCGCGCTGGTCATCGCCATGCTGGTTGAGCGGGGGCTGCTCGATTACGACGCGCCGGTTGCAGACTATTGGCCCGAATTCGGGGCGCACGGCAAACGACACACGCTCGCCGAGGCGCTGTCGCACCAGGCCGGCGTGCCGGGCTTTCCCGACGCAATCGATCCGAAGCTGTGGCTCGATCCCCCGGGGCTGGCGGTGGAGCTGGCAAAGCTCAGGCCGATGTGGGCGCGCGGCGAGGGCTCGGGCTATCATCCGCTGACCTGGGGCTATATCGCGAGCGAACTTGTGCGGCGCGTCTCGCGGCGCTCGCTGGGGAGGATCCTGCGCGAGGATGTGTGTGCACCCCTCGGGCTCGATTTCTGGATCGGCCTGCCGGAAAGCGAGCACGGGCGCTGCGCCGAGATCCTCAAGCCAAAGGCGCCTGCGCAGTTTCCGCATGCCAATGCCGAGACGCGCGCCGCCTTCCTGACGCCGTGGGCGGCGGCGCCGCGCGGCACGACGGAGTGGCGCATGGCGGAGATTCCCTCCGCCAACGGACATGCGACGGCGCCGGCGATGGCGCGGCTCTATTCCGCTTTCGCGCAGAGAGGGCGGATCGGTGAGACACGCGTGATCGCGCCGGCGACGTGGGAGGAGCTGACGCGTGAGCGGGTGGCGGGCGAGGACCGTGTTCTGCCCGGGCGGGTCGGTTTCGGCGCCGGCGTCATGCGCAACCTGCCGCTGATCTATGGCCCCAATCCCGAGACGCTGTGCCATTCGGGCTGGGGCGGATCTGGCGCGTTCGGCGACCCGGCGACGGGGCTGGCCGCAGCCTACATCATGAACAGGCAGGGCACGCATCTGCTGGAGGATGCCCGCCGCTCGCGATTGATTGCGGCGCTGTACGGCTGTCTCTAGCCGCCGGCACAGATGAAGCTCGGCTGCTCGCCGTCCTTGAGCACCACGGCCGTCAGGGGGCCGCCAAAGCAGGCGCCGGTATCGATGTTGATCCGGTGCGAGAAGATTTCGGGTGCATGGCTTCTGGGCGTATGCCCATGGATCACCAGGAGGTCCTGGAGCGCGGCGCGTTGCGGCCAGCGTTCCCGGTCGAAGAAGCTGCTGGATCGCGTCCAGAGCCTCACGCCATCGGAGCATTCCGGAAACGCCACGGGATCGATGCCCGCGTGAACGAAAACCATCCGGCGGGCCTCATCGCGAAAGACCGACTTCAGCTGGCGCAGCCAGGCGATGTGTTCGCGCGGGACTGTCTCGCGCCAATTTGCGCCGGCAAGGCCATCGGACGCGTAACTGCCGGCGGCTTCGGCGCCGCCTTGCGACCACCATGTGCCGCCGTCATCCGCCGAGTCGTAGGCCTTGAGCATCATCTGCTCGTGATTGCCCATCAGCGAGATGACCTCGATGGTCATGCTTGCCTCGAACCTCGCTTCGAGCGCCATCACGCGCTCGATCACGCCGCGGCTGTCGGGCCCCCGATCGACATAGTCGCTGAGATGGATGATGCGCGCCGGCAGTTTCTCGAACGCAATGTGGTCGAGAATGGCCTCGTGGAGGACGGCGAGCTTCGAAGCTTCGCCGTGCACGTCGCCGATCGCGAACTGGATCAATCCCGTCATGCACGTCCCTGCCAAGCTCAGGCCGGTCCTGTTTTGACCGCAGGGAGAGGGGCGAGTCGAGTCAGCCCGATCAGGCGTGGATGCTGGCCAGCTTCGAGAGAATGGCGACACCCTGCGGGCCGCCGTCGCCACGGACATCCTTGGCGTGGAGGGCGACCAGCGCGGAGAGGTGCGCCTTCGCAACCATCAGCATGCGCGCATCGAGCGGATTTGGGCCCTTGCGCAGCGTCTCGATCAGGCTGCGAGCAATCTTGCCGAGCATGTCGTAGCCAAAGACACCCGCGAGGCCGGCCATGTCGTGCATGGGGGCGTAGATGGTTTCCAGCGCGAGGGCCCCAGGCGTCGCCCCGTTGATGGCCTGATGCAGGGTCTCGAGCTGCGCGCGGGCCTGCTCGTACCAGGCAAGCCGCGCTTCTTCCCATTCGGGCGACTGCATGGGATCTGCTGATGCGCTCATTGTCCTGCCTCAACCCTGGTCGCCTGCCGCGCCTCTGCAGCGCGCCGCCCCCGCGGTCTGACCTTCACCTTGCGTAGACCACGTTCAGGGTTTCCTGCACGTGAAGCCGGCCACTGGCTTTTCCGCGATGTACGAAAAATGCCCGTGGCTGTGCCAGTCAATGATTCTCGGCCCTAATTCTTAAGACAATCCTTAATGCCAAGCGTCCCGCAGCGCACAGATGCTGGAGAATTGGGGTTAAGGCCGGCGGCTGCCGACTGGCGCGGGACTTGCGAAGAAGACTGCGAAATCGCTCTCCGCGACTTCGCATGGCAAATCACCTCCCTCGTCCCCGCAGGATTGCGTCCTGCGGGGACTTTTCTTCTCAGTCGGCGGCCGGCGCGACGAGGCGCGGCCGGCGGCCGGCGAGGGTGAAGACAAGAACCCCCGTCCAGATCAGGCCGAAGGTGACGGCGTGGCCCGGCGTGAACGGCTCGCCCATGGCGATGGCGATCACGAACTGCACGCTGGGGGCGATGTATTGCAGGATGCCGAGAGTGGAGAGCCGCAGCCTGCGGGCGCCGATGGCGAAGAGGATCAGCGGGGTGGCGGTGAGCGGTCCGGCCAGGAGCAGGAGCGTGACATAAACGGGCTCGCCGGAGCCGAAGGCCGCAACGCCCGGCGGCAGGAAAAAGGCAAGATAGGCGAGGGCGGGCGCGAAGAGCAGCAGCGCCTCCATGCCAAAGCCGATGCGGCTGTCGATATCCGTGGTCTTGCGGATCGCGCCATAGATCGCGAACGAAAAGGCCAGCGAGAGCGAGACCCAGGGGAATTCGCCCACGACCAGCGTCTGGTTGAGCACCCCGGCTGCGGCCATGCCGACGGCGAGAAGCTGGAGCGGGCGGAAGCGCTCGCCGAAGAACAGGGCGGCGAAGAGAAAGACGATAAGGGGATTGATGTAGTAGCCGAGGCTGCCTTCGAGCACGCGCTCATTGGTGACGGCCCAGATGTAGATCGTCCAGTTGGCCGCAATGGCGATCGAGGAGCCAAGCAGGGTGAGCAGCATGCGCGGCGTACGCAGGACGCCTGCGAACTCGCCCCACTTTCCGGCCGCGACAATCAGGACCAGAGCCGTGGGCGCCGACCAGACGATCCGATGCGCCAGGATGACCAGCGGCGGCGTGTCGCCGAGGAGCTGGAAGTAGAGCGGCAGGAAGCCCCACAGGCCGTAGGCGGCCATGGCGGCGAACAATCCCGCGCGCGTTTCTGCGTTCATTCCCATGTTCGGGGGCATTGGGCGTAGATAGGCCGGTTTTCGGCGAGCCGTAACCCGAGGCGGAGGCGATAGTTTCTCAACGGTGTCGGAGAATTTCTCTCAGGCTGACAGACCTGTCATTTCGGGCGGTGACCAGCGAGTTGCTATTGCGGCCACCCGCTTCCGGCGATCCGAGGTCCGCAACGCATGACGTCAGCAAGAACGCCGCTCTGGACGCTGGCGACGCCGGCAATAGCGGTCGCGGTGACGGTTGCCGCCTACGCGGGCGAGGGTCCTGGTGCGGCGGCGAGCGTCCTGACGGCTATCGTTGCGGCGGTCCTGGTGGCGACCGTGGTGACCGCTGTGCATCATGCCGAAGTGGTCGCCCATCGCATCGGCGAGCCCTTCGGCACGCTGGTCCTGGCCCTTGCAGTCACCGTCATAGAAGTGGCGCTCATCGTATCGATGATGCTGAGCGCGACGTCGGGTGGGGCGGTTATCGCCCGGGACGCAGTCTTCGCGGCCGTGATGATCATCCTCAATTTCGTGGTGGGTCTATGCATCCTCGCCGGCGCGACGCGCCATCGCGAGCAGGGTTTCGTGCAATTCGGCGTCAGCGCAGCCCTTGCCGTGCTGTGCGTGCTCGCCGTGCTGACGCTTGTCCTGCCGAACTACACGACGAGCGTTGCCGGCCCCAACTACACCTCCACCCAGCTGGCCTTCGTCGGCGTGGTGTCGCTGATCCTCTATGGCACCTTCCTGCTTGTGCAGACTGTCCGGCATCGCGACTATTTCCTCCCGGCCGAAAAAGTCAGCGAGGAAAGTCATCACGCGCCGCCGCCATCGGCGCGGGCGGCGGGCATCAGCATGGCGCTGCTGCTGGTATGTCTCGTGGCGGTGGTGGCCCTCGCGAAAGCCCTGGCGCCGGCCGTTGAAAGCGCCGTTGCGACCGTCGGGGCGCCGCAGGCCATTGTCGGCATCCTCATCTCGGGGCTTGTGCTCGCACCGGAAAGCCTGGCCGCCTACAATGCGGCCCGCGCCAACCGCCTGCAGACATCGCTCAATCTCGCCCTCGGGTCTGCGCTCGCGACGATCGGACTGACAATCCCCGTCGTGGCGGCCCTCTCGATTGCGATGGGTCTGCCCCTGTCGCTTGGCATCGATCCAAAGTCGACCGTCCTGCTTGCGCTCACCATCGTGGTCGCTGTGCTGTCGCTGGGGACAGGGCGGACGACGATCCTGCAGGGGGCTGTTCACCTCGTCCTGTTCGCGGTCTTCCTGTTCATGACGATCTTTCCCTAGCCTGCGGCAATGCCGTGGGGGCGTGCAGGTCAGCTATCGTCCGCGCCCAGCGCCGCGGCGAACACGCCGCGGTTGAGCAGGAGTTCAGCGCACTGCACGGCGCACATGGCGGCGCCGTTGCGCAGGTCGTCGGCGACAATCCACATGGCGAGGCCGTTCTCGACAGTGGGATCATCCCGCACGCGGCAGACATAGGTCGCCCATTCGCCGACAGCGCCGATCGGCGTCTCATAGCCGTCTTCCTCCTCGCGGCGGTCGATCAGCAGAAGGCCGGGAGATTCACGCAGCAGCGCGCGCGCCTCGGCGGCGGGCAGGGGCTGGGCCAGCTCGACATGGACGGCCTCGCCGACGCTGACGAAGGTAGGCACGCGCACGCAGGTCGCCACCACCTGAATGTCGTTGTCGATGATCTTCCGGGTCTCTGCGGCGATGCGCCATTCCTCCTCGGTAAAGCCATCGTCCATGACGTCGTCAACTGAAGGGATCACGTTGAAGGCAATCTGGCGTGGGAACTCCTTGGGTTCTGGCGCCTGGTTGACATAGATGCCCTTTGTCTGGGTCCACAGCTCGTCGATGGCGCGCTGGCCTTCTCCGGAGACGGACTGGTAGGTTGCCACCACGACGCGCACGACACCGGCGGCCTCATGCAGGGGCTTCAGCGTGCGCACGAGCTGGCAGGTGACGCCGTCCGGTACGGAGATGATGTTGCGACGGGCATAGCCCTCGATGGCTGCGGCGTTCACTTCAGGCACGAGCAGCGGCACCAGGGGATCATTGCGGAAGGCCCGGGAGGTGTCGATGACGATGCAGCCGGCAGCGGCGATCGCATTGCCATACTTGCGCGCGGCGCTGTCGGCTGTCGCCATGAAGCAGAGGTCAAGGCTGGAGAAGTCGAACGCGTCGACGTCCTTCGCCTTGAGGATCGCATCGCCATAGCTGACCTCGGCGCCCAATGACTTGCGGGAGGTAAGGGCGATCACGTCGGCGGCCGGAAAGGCGCGCTCGGCAAGGATGCCGAGGATTTCCCGGCCGACCATGGTTGTGGCGCCAAGAACGGCGACTTTGAGGGGCATGGGGTTCTCCCTGGCAGGCAGGCGGACGCTGCGGCCGATATGGCCCTCGTCCTCTTCTGGTCACATTCGTGCGGTTTCTTTGCCGCAGTAGCCCGTTTGGCGGGCGGCGCGTATCCACCGCCTCGCCCGATATGCCGGGTCCAGTTGCCTCAATTCCGTCCGCAGGCCTAGAGGATGCGGAAGCGATTCGTGCGGCTGCGCGCCCTTCAGGAGTCTGGATGTCCGACGTTGCCACCCTCGTTCGACGCTATGTCGACCGGTACAATTCCAACGACGTCGATGGAATGCTCGAATGCTGCGCCGACGATGTGGTATTCGAGACTGTGACCAATCCGGGCGGGTCGATCCGGCTTTCCGGCAAGGACGAGATGCGCGAAGTGATCGAGGCGACGACCCGGGCCTTCCGCGAGCGGCGACACGAGGTTGTGACCATCCTGGTCGACGGTCAGCGCGCGGCGGCGGAGACGGTGTTCTCCGGCGTCGCTGCCGCCGAACTGGGCCAGCATGTGAGGCCGGGCGAGCATGTTTCGATTCGCGGGGCGACCATGTTCGAGCTGCGCGATAACAAGCTGAGCCGCATCTGTGATTACAGCTGAGGCGCCGGACGTCTTCACCTCAGACCTCACGGCGGCGTAATCTCACCCACCGGAAAGCGGGAGGCGACATGGCGATCGGGACGTGGATCAAGCTGCTTGGGAGCGTGACCGCTCTGGGCCTGCTGCCGGCCTGCGCGTCGACGGGTGGCGATCCCAGCCTCAAGGCGTGGCGGATGGTGAACCAGGCCGACAAGCGGTTTGCGGTGTTCGTCAGCGAACCGGGCGTGCGGGAGGAGGCGCTCGCCACCTTCCGGATGCGCTTCGTCTACATGCCGGGGGAGGTGAAACATGAGGGCAGGGACGTCGCCTGGCAGGAATACCCCGCGATGACCGTCGACTGTGCGAAGAACACGGTCAGGGTCGGGATGCGCACGCGCTATGCTCCCGACGGCGCCGAGATCATGTCGGACGACAACCAGACCTTCAGCGAGATCCTTGTCGGTACGGCGGCGGACGATGCGGCCAAGGCCAAGTGCCGGGGCGTTTTCTGGGTCGGCGATGTCGTTTTTCCGGAAAGCCCCGGCTGGATGGAGGAGGCGCGCGAACGCATCGCAAAAACCACGCCGCCGAAGCGACCGTAATCAGAGGTGTTTCAGGATCGCATCCGCCATCTGGCGCGTGCTCATCGATCCGCCGAGGTCAGCGGTGCGCGCGCCATTCTCGAGCGCCTTGCCGACGGCGGCAAAGATGAGGTCGGCAATGTCGGCGCGGCCGAGGCTCCAGCGCATCGCCATCTCGAGCGACAGGATCGCGGCGATCGGATTGGCGATACCCTTGCCGGCGATGTCGGGGGCCGAGCCGTGGACAGGTTCGTAAAGGCCCGGCTTGCCCGGATCGCCCAGCGCCGCCGACGGCAACATGCCGATGGAACCGGTGAGCATGGCGGCCTCATCTGACAGAATGTCGCCGAACAGGTTGTCGGCGAGGAGGACGTTGATGTCCTTGGGCGCCTTGACGAGATGCATCGCGGCAGCGTCGGCCAGCATGTGATCGAGCTTCACGTCGGCATACTGTTCTGCATGGAGCCGCGTCACTTCCTCCCGCCAGAGCAGGCCGGAATCCATGACATTGGATTTTTCACACGACAGCACGCCGGCAAATCTGGAGGTGCGAGGCCGGCCACGGGCGAGTTCGAAGGCGCGGGCCGCGACACGGCGGATCTCGGAGGTCGTGTAGCTCTGGGTGTCAACGCCGCGGCGCTCGCCATTGGGCAGCTGCTCAATCGTCTTGGGCTGACCGAAATAGACGCCGGACGTCAGCTCGCGCACGATCATGATGTCGAGGCCTTCGACAAGCTCGCGCTTGAGCGCCGAGGCGCCGGCCAGAGCCGGGAAACAGAAGGCGGGGCGCAGGTTGGCGTAGACGTCGAGTTCCTTCCGGATCCGCAGGAGGGCAGCTTCGGGGCGCTTGTCGCGCGCCACGCCGTCCCAGGCCGGTCCGCCCACTGCGCCCATCAGGATGGCGTCGGCCTTGTGGGCGCTGGCCATCACCTCATCAGTCAGCGGCGTGCCAAAATGATCATACGAGACGCCGCCGAAGAAGGCTTCCTCAATGGCCAGGTCCGGTGCGACGTGGGCCGCCACGCGGCGGGCTTCTTCCGTGACTTCCGGACCGATGCCGTCGCCGGGAAGAAGAAGAAGCGTCTGGGTGTTGCTCATGTCGGGCGTCTTAACAGAGGCGCGGCGTGAGGCAATCTTGCCCGCGGTCGCCCGGGCGCCGCCTCCCGCGGCCTCAGCGATCTTGCGACATGGACGCCACAAGCCGCGCCGGGGCTCGCGCCACTGGCCGGGGCGGTTCGTCCGACTTGAGCCAGTCGATACGGCCGCGCACGCCTCCGTGACGGGCCAGCGCCGCAAAGCGTGGCAGTGCAACAGCGACAACATGGCCCCGAAGCAGGCAGCGGAGCGATTCGGCTTCGTGTTCGAGGGCATTTTCCGCAACGACACGGTCACCAGGGGCCGCCCGCCCTAAACGCGCGTGGACGCCATCACCGCCCCCCCGAAAGGCCCTGGCTGTGTGCTGCGCTCGCAGGCTGGCTTGCGCCTTCGAGCATTGCGCCTGAAAATGGCCGGCAGCTGCGCAGGCTTGAGTCGTTCTGCAGCATTTGAGCGCGAGCTGAATGATCACGGGTCTCGATCACGTCCTTGTCGTGTGTCCATCGGTCGATGAAGGCGAGAACGCCTATTCGGCCTTGCTCGGACGCGAGCCGGACTGGCGCTCGAGCGACCCGGGCGGGTCGGCCACGGTGATCTTCCAGCTCGAGAACACGGCGCTGGAAATCATGTCGCCCACCGGCGGCGGACCCCTGGCGCGACGGCTGCACGCGATGATCGAGCAGGACGGGGTGGGGTTGAAGACGCTGGTCTTCCACAGCGACGACCTCGCGGGCGACCGGACAACGTTTGAGCGCAGGGGGCTCAAGCCCGACGAGATCCTGCAGAGCGAGAGCGTCGATCCCGGCTCGGGCCGGGCGCGCTACTGGTCGCGCATGCGTCTCGATGACGCCGCAACGCATGGCGTCCGCATCTTCTGCCTGCAGCGCAGGGCGCCTGATCCGCTGGTCTACAAGCCCCACAAGGCAGACACGGTTTCCGCCCTCGACCATGTCGTGATCAACACCGCCAATCCTGACCGGGCTGCGGCGCTCCTTGGTGCGCGGCTGGGCCTGCGGCTGGCGCTCGACCGGTCCAACCCCGACTGGGACATGCGCCTGATGTTCTTCCGGATCGGCGGCCTGACGGTGGAAGTGGCGCACAGGCTGTCGGCCGGGCTTGGCAACCAGCCGGACAGGCTGTGGGGCCTGTCCTGGCGGGTTCCGGACCTCGCGGCGGCGCACGCCCGGCTGACGGCGCAGGGCTTTGCGACAACCTCGATCCGCGCCGGGCGGCGGGCCGGAACGAAGGTGTTCACAGTGCGGGACGGAACGCTCGGGATACCGACGCTGGTGATCGGGGAGGGCGGCTGAGCGTTCGTCGCCGCGCCTTCACGGTCCTCTCGGTCCGTGCGATACCCGCGCCCATGAAAGCCTTCACCCAGCTCACCGGAACCGCTGCGCCGCTGCCGATCGCGAACATCGACACCGACCAGATCATCCCGAAGCAGTTCCTCAAGACGGTCTCGCGCGAGGGGCTGGCCAAGGGGCTGTTCTATGACCTCAAGACGCGGCCGGACGGCTCGCCTGATCCGGATTTCGTGCTCAACCGGCCAGCCTACCTCAACGCGTCGATTCTGATCGCCAAGGAGAATTTCGGCTGCGGCTCCTCGCGCGAGCATGCGCCATGGGCGCTGCTGGACCAGGGTCTCAGCGTCGTGATCGCGCCCAGCTTTGCCGACATCTTCTACAACAACTGCTTCAAGAACGGTCTCCTGCCGATCGTGCTGCCGCGCGAGGCGGTAGACAGCCTGATGGCGCAAGCGGGCGGTCCGAACCATGTGTTCAACATCGACCTTGCGGCGCAAACCGTGACGGCGCCGGATGGCGCGGTGCATCGTTTCGACATCGACCAGGGCCGCAAGGCCAGCCTGCTCGCAGGCCTCGACGAGATTGGCGAGACGCTGCAGCATGGCGCCGAGATCTCCCGTTTCGAAGAGCAGCGGAAACTTTCCCAGCCATGGCTCGCCTGAAGGTCCTGCTCCCGATTGCGCTGGTGGCGCTTGCCGCCTGCGGCGGCGAAGCTGTCGTTGCAGGCGATGGGGATGCAGCCGTGCAGCCCCAGGCGGCGGTCGATCCCAAGGTTGCCGCCGAGATGGAAAGGCTGAAGAAGCTCCAGGAGGAGCTGGCGGCGCAGAAGCCGGCCTTCGAGGCGGCCAGGGCGGCGGGCGATGTCATCCAGCTCGAGGAACTCGCCAACACCGGCAATGTGCATGCGCAGTATGACCGCGCGCTGAAGCGGCTCGCCTCGGAGGACTATATGCTCCAGCAGGGCGGCTTCGAGGACATGGAAGCTGCCTCCGAAGCAGGCTTGCCGGAAGCCCAGCTCTGGGTCGGCCAACGGATGGCGTTCGGCAAGGACGGCTACAAGTTGCAGCCCTCCTCGGGTCTCAAACTCATGGAGAAGGCGGCCGCAGCCGGAAATCTCGAGGCGATCCTCGCTGTTGCCGGCATGTATGCGCAGGACGCCTACATGGCGGACAAGACCAAGGCGCGCGAATGGTATCAGCGCGCCGCCGACAAGGGCTCGGCAGAAGCCAAGAGCTGGCTCGATACGCTGAGCAGCGAAAGCGACAGCTAGAATCTCCGATCCGGCAGGTGGAGTATTCCACCTGCCGGCCGGGGAAGAACGCCCGTCTCTGATCTCATGATGTGGCGGTGGCGGCGGGGGTGCGTCCCCCGCTCATTATCGGCGTTGCGGCTGCTTCTGTGCGGTAGGAGCGCATGGTTGCGGGAATGCCGACTTCGAGGGGCGTGGCGTCGGACCAGAAGCGGCGCGCAAACTTCGTGGCGTCGACCTGGTAGGGCCGGTTCCAGGTGAAGCGCATCTCGTACAGCTCGCGCAGAGCAGGTGCGAGCAGGGCGAGCATCCTCAGCATCAGAGGCGGCATGGCCATGATCTTCAGGGGCACGCCGGCCGCGTCTGCGCCGATCTGCAGGATCGCGCGCGGTGTCTTCGCCGGCGCGCAGGGAACGTGCCAGGCCTGGTTGAAAGCGTCGTCCGGCGCATCAAGCAGGGTCACGGCGGCGCGGCCGATATCGGGCACATAGGCGTAGGCGTGGGGGAGGTCGGGCGACATGATGACCTGCGCAGCCTTGCCCTGCGCAACACGCGCGAGGCCGGTGTCGCCCATGTGAGAATTTCGCACTCCCGGTCCGTAGAAATCGGGGGCGCGGAGCGCCGCCCAGCGCACGCGGCCTTCGCGGGCCGCCTTCTGCCACATGCGCGTGATCTCGGCGCGCACTGCGGGCTTGCGACCGTAGGACGTGAGCGGCACGTCCTCATGCAGCGGGGCGTCCTGCGGGCCGTACATGTACATGTTGTCGATGAAGACCACACGCGTGCCTGTGACCTCGGCGGCCTCGAGCAGCGCCGCCATCGCCCTCGGCCAGGCCGACTGCCAGATCTCGCTCCGGTATTCGAAGCCGATCGTGACCACGACCTGTGCAGCGCCGGACATGGCGCGCTGCACATCGTCGGTCTTCAGCACATCGCAGGACATGAAGTCGACGCCTGCAGGCAGGCTTGCCGGGCGCCGGCGCTGGACAACGCGCACGGGCGTCCCCCGCGCGTGAAGCTGCTCGACCGTCGCTTCGCCGGTGGGGCCGTAGCCGAAGACGGTGACCAGATCCTGATGGCGCGACATCGCTGTCTCCCTTCCTGTTGACAGCAATCTAGCGACTGACTGATCATATCAAAAATGCATAGTTGGTATCTTGTATATGCGCGAAGTGAATTTAGCTGCTGTCGATCTCAACCTGCTTCCCGCGCTCGATGCATTGCTGAAGCGGCGCAATGTCAGCCTTGCGGCCCGGGATGTCGGCCTCAGCCAGCCGGCCATGAGCCGGGCGCTGGCGCGGCTGCGTGAGGTGTTGGGTGACGTCCTGCTCGTGCGGGCGCCGGGCGGCGGATACGTGTTGAGCGCGCGCGCCGAAGCCTTGTCCGGGCAGCTCGGCGCAGCGCTCCAAGGCGTAAGGTCCGTCTTCCAGCGTCCCGAGTTCGATCCGGCAAAGGTCGAGCGCACGATCCGCATCGCCGGCCTCGACATGCATGCCATCCTGCTGGCCCCCACACTCATGAAGCGGCTTGCCCAGGAAGCTCCCGGGATCAGCATACGCATCGAGGGCTATGGCCCCGACCTGGTGCAGCGGATGGAAACTGGGCGGCTCGATCTGGCCTTCGCCACATCCTCGGCCCCCCTGCCTCCGGGCGCGCGCAGCCAGATCGTCGCTACGGACCGGCTGGCGCTGGTCATGCGTGAGGGTCATCCGATGGCGCGAAAGAGGTGGACGATCGCGGACTATGGGCGGGTCGATCATGCCGGTATCTCGATCATCGGCGATTCCGGCTCGGAACTGGATGCGCAGCTGGCCAGGGCCGGCGTTGAGCGGCGGATCGCTCTGGTGACGCCAACCTTCATCGCGGCGCTGGCGGCGGTTGGCGAAACCGACATGGTGACGACCATTTCGCGCGTATTCGCCACAAGGTTCGCCGATGTTTTCGGGCTGACGCTCAAGGACCCCCCCTTGCCCGTCGTCGATCTCGATCTGACGCTGGTGTGGACCGGGACAAGGGATGCCGATCCGGTCCTCGCCTGGGTGCGCGGCTTGATCGGCGAGGTGGCGCGAGAAACGCTGAGCATCGCGTCTCCAGCAAGGCCTGTGGCCGCTGGTCGGTGAAGTTTCACCGATCGGCGCACGCGCCCCTAAACCATTTGGCGGTATCGTTCAGACATGTTCTCCTGGCGCTCGCGACGCCCGGAGACGACGCGCAAACCTGTCTGGAAGTTCAGGAAGCGCGGCACGGAAGCCATACCGCTTCCGAAGACTCAGCCATCGCTCCGCATGCTGACTGAATGCGGGTTCATCCTGATGGCAGCGCGCCACATCTCAAGCCCGGAAACACAATGCTTTGCCGCATTCGCGTCCTTCCTGCGCCCACCTTGCATGGCCCGATGTTCGCATCGGAACCGGTGACACGGTCCGCACATTCAACGTCAAGCCCAGCGAGGAAGGGCAGGCTGACATGAAGACCCACGCATCCCTCTCGAAGGCCGAAGCGGTCAGCGCCTACTGGTACCCGCAGCAGCGCCGCGCCTACTGGCTGGCCGACGTCATCGTTCATGCCGTGGGCATCGTTCTTGCCATCGCCGGATGCATCCTCCTCGTGTCCACCGCCGCGCACTCGGGCAGCGTCAAGCTGACGGCGGCGCTGGTGATCTATTCGGCCGGGCTGCTGGCCATGCTGGGCGCTTCGGCGCTGTGCAACTCGAACACCAACCAGAAGCTGGCGCACATCTTCGAACGGCTCGACCTGTCGGGCATCTTCATCATGATTGCGGCGTCCTACACGCCCTTCATGCTGGCCAAGCTGGACGGGCCGATGGCCTGGACGGTCCTCGCACTGGTCTGGTTGGTCGCGCTGGTGGGCGTGGCGATGAACCTGCTCGCGCGCTGGAATGCGCCCCGGGTCTACATCGCCATGTATCTGACCCTGGGCTGGGCCGTCCTGACCGTCATGGACCAGCTGATCCACAACCTGTCGCCGCTGGGCCTTGGCCTCCTTGCGGCCGGCGGCGTGCTCTACACGGTCGGCGTGATCTTCCACCTCAACAAGAAGCTGCCCTTCAACTCTGCGATCTGGCACGGCTTCGTCATTGCGGCGGCGTCCTGCCACTTCATGGCGATCTATATGGATGTGGCCGGCGCAGCGGGCGTGATCTGACCCCGCTCAGTCGGCTGCGAGGATCACTGAGCGGACCGTCGGGTAGATCTGCGTTTCCCATTTGCGGCCGGAGAAGACGCCGTAGTGGCCCACGCCAGGCTGCAGGTGGTGGGAGCGGAGGTGCGGGCGGAGCTTCGGTGTCAGCTCGTGCGCGGCGGCTGTCTGGCCGACCGCGCAGATATCGTCACGCTCGCCCTCAACGGTAAGGAGCGCGGTACGCGTGATCTTCGCACAGTCGACGAGTTCGCCGCGGTGCTTGAGGCGGCCAAGCGGCAGACGCATCTCCTGGAACACCCAGGCGACAGTTTCGAGATAGAATTCCTCGGTGAGGTCGAGCACGGCGAAGTATTCGTCGTAAAAGGTCTTGATCTTCTCGGCCTCGTCGACATCACCCTCGACAAGGTGCCGGTAGAGCGTCTTGTGCGCGTCCATGTGGCGCTCGGGGTTCATCGACATGAAGGCGGCAAGCTGCATGAAGCCCGGATACACGCGACGGCCCCAGCCCGGCAGCGGGAAGGGGACGGTCGAGATGAGGTTGTGGCGGAACCATTCGATGGGATTGTCGGTGGCAAGGTCGTTGACCGCGGTGGGATTGATGCGGCAGTCGATCGGGCCGGCCATGAGTGTGAGCGAGCGCGGTTCGCAAGGGTGCTTCTGCGCGGCCATCACGGCGGTTGCGACCATGGCCTGCACGCAGGGCTGGCAGACGGCGACGACATGCGAGCCGGGGCCGAGATGCTCCAGCATGCGGACCAGATAGTCGACATACTCCTCGAAGCCGAAGCGGCCCTGGACGAGCGGCACGTCGCGCGCATTCTTCCAGTCGGTGATGTAGACGTCATGGTCCTGCAGCATGGTCTTCACCGTGTTGCGCAGGAGCGTGGCGAAGTGGCCCGAAAGAGGCGCTACAATGAGCACGCGCGGCTGTGGCGCATCGATGTCCTTCCGGAAATGCAGCATGCGACCGAAGGGGAGGTCCAGCGCGACCTCCTCGACCACCCGGGCCTCCCGGTTCTCAACCTTTACCGAGGTGATCCCGAAGGGCTGCGAAACGTGCGTCAGCTTGGCGCGTGTCGCCATTTCGAGCGCCGCCATAAGCTGGCGGACATAGGGACTGTCGGCTGATCCGTTGAGCGCGGACCTCATTTGCAAAGCGGCCAGAGCGGCGGCGCGAAATGGCGCCGACGCCTGCATCTGGGCCTCGTAAATGTGGTACCACATATCCAGGCACGCTCTGTTCTTGGGCAGTTGCTGGAACCGGCCGGTTTTCCCAACGAAGCCTAGTTCCGCGCCTACCGCACTGCGACATACCATTGCATAGACAGATTAAGCGCAAGGAAAGTGCCGTCATGCCGAGCGCAAAACTGACGATTTCCAGCCGGAACTACTCGTCCTGGTCCCTGCGGGCCTGGCTGTTCTGCCAGCTGGCCGAACTCGACCTCGAGGTCGAGAGCGTGCCCATGGACGACGCCAACAACCGGGCTGAGCTGCTGCTCCTCAGCCCCACCGTGATGACGCCCCGGCTTGACCATAACGGCGCGAGCATCTGGGACACGTTCGCCATCGCGGAGTATCTTGAGGAGGAATTCCCCAACAAGGGGCTCCTGCCGCTCGACAAGAAGCCGCGCAGCCATGCCCGGTCGATCATGGGCGAGATGCATGGCGGGTTCTACAATATGCGCTCGGCGCTGCCGATGAATCTCAGGGCGCGCTATCCGGGCTTTCGCGTGTTCACGGGCGCCAAGAGCGACATCCGCCGCGTCCTGACGATCTGGAGCGAGTGTCTCGACCAGTATGGCGGGCCATATCTCTTTGGAAAGACGCCGACGCTGGCGGACGCGATGTATGCGCCGGTGTGCACGCGCTTCGTTACCTATGACGTTGCGCTGGAGGGCAAGGCTCCGGCCTATCGCGACCTGATCATGGACTGGGCCCCGATGAAGGCGTGGATAGCCGAAGCCAGGAAAGAGCCAATCGAGATTGAGGAACTCGATATCGAGTTCTGATCGCGACAGCTAGGATCCCGAGCTTGCGAGCCCTGGCAGGAAGCCGGTCAGCTTCTGCGAAAGGTCGATCCGGTTGATGGGTTTTGGCGTCCAGTCGGTCATGCCCTGCGAGATGAGGCGGCCGACCTGGTCGCGATGCTCCGCGCCGACCAGGCCAATGATGGGTATGTCGCACCAGGGCGTGCGGCTGCGGCGGATCCAGCGGAGCACATCCGGGCCTGACATGGTCGGAATTTCAATGCCGAGCAGGATCACGTCGAAGGAGCGCAGCGAGAGCAGGTCGACGGCGGACTGGCCATCCTCGACCTCGATCGTGCTCAGATCAGGGCTGGCGAGGAGGACGCGCAGCACGCGACGATGATAGGCGTCGGACTCGGCGACCAGGATACGCGGAATATCGTGCGGGCCGCGCAGGGCGGGAGCGTGCGGCGCGCGCGGGCGCGGACAAAGCTCGCCGATCGGCCCGAACGTATCGAACGGCGCCGCCGCATCGTTACGCGCCTCACCGTCATCGCCGGAAAACCATCCGGACGGCCGTGCCTGTTTCGAACGCATGATGTCCACCGCGTCCCGACGCCCCCCCCGACGTATGGGCAAGTGTCGCCCCGTCGCGCTAAGGCGGCATGACCGGCCGGGCGCAAATTGCGCGCATCACGCTAACCCTGATCGGCGCGCTGCAAGAAAAAACCACGGCCAATCAGCGCCGGGGCTGTCGTTTTTGGTTAGCGCGCCGTGATTACGGATTCTGCATCTTCCAGGCTGCGGCCTGACGGCCGACGACATCGACGAGATCGCCCATCGCAACGTTTGCGTCATTGAGATGAAGGCCCCAGCCCGGATCGGGCCGGCCTTGCGCCATGACGTCGGTGAGGGGGTCGTCGGTGCGCGGATCGGCCGGGTCGGCCCTTAGGCTCACTTCGAGATAGTGATGGTTGCCCTTGCGCACGCATTCGGCCGTGATGAGGCCAGGTGTTGCAGCAAATGGCGTGGTCACTTCCTTGCCGGCCACGAACTTCCGGCCGGCGTCGCGGCCGAAGACGGTCCAGTAGGATTTCGGGCTGTCAGCCTTTCCTCCGCCGAGCGCAGCGGGGTTGACGCACACGGCTTCGGTCTCTCCCCGGTTGAGCCCGAAGGAGGCGTTGGCGCTCGGCGGCACGTTATCGCGATAGGTCGAGAAGGAGATGACGCAGCCGGTCTGACTCGGCGACTTGCAGACGGGAATCGTCTTGAACGTGCCGCCGACATCGGCGCCTTTCGGAACCTGGATGGTCGAGCCCATGATGATGGCGGAGACAAGCGTTGCCTGGTCCGGCTTGCCGTCGATCTTTGTCGAGATGAGACGTGTGATCTGACCAGAGCCCTGGGAGTGGCCGAGGATCACAACGCCGCGGCCCTTGTTCTCGTTGGCGAGATACCAGGCCCAGGCGTCGTCGACGTCTGCGGCAGCGTCCGCAGGCGTGCCCCGCGTCGGCACCGGCTCCCCACCTGACATCCGCGCGCGCAGGGCGCCGAGCGAAAACTGCCGATACATCGGCGCGAAGATGCGGCACTGCGAACCGAAGCGCGCAAGCTGGGCCTTCACGACATTGAGTTCCTCTTCGCCGGGCACGAGGTCCGACTGCGTGAAGGGATCGAGCGAGACGGTGGGATAGACATAGAAACAGTCGATTGGCGCGTTGGGGTTAGGCGTGAATCTTTCAACCGATGTCGAGCCGTCGGCCTTGATCACGGTGGTGTCGAGATTGACGTCGCAGGCATTGTTCGCCTTGCCGGGCTTGCAGAGCCAGTGCGCCGCGAGGGAGTAGTCGGTGCGGGGCGATGGGCCGGCAGGCGCAGCGGCTGCCGCTGGCGTGGCAGATGCGGGCGCTGCTGCGGCAGGCGTTGAAACCGGCCCAGACGGTGCGCCCGGGGCGTTCGGCGTCTGGGGACGCAGCTGCGGAGAAACGGCCGGCGCATTGGGAATCTGCGGCGCATTGCGTGCGAAGTCGCGTCCGAAATAGTTGCAGCCGCCTGCAAGCAAGAGAGCGGCAAGGGCGATCGCACTCGTTCCCGGCGCTGGTTTCATGTTTCTCTCCCGTCGGCCGAACCGTCCGTGCGGTTCCGCCTGATCTGATGGTCAGGCCACTCTGCCAATCCGGGCGAAGGCTTGTCCAGCAGACGGCCGTCACGCTGCGGTGACCGACGCCAGATCGCTCGGCTAGGCGCCGTCGCAGCGCGCCGACTGGGCGTCGGCGATGGCGCGGGCGCTGGGGTGGGCGCCGCTGACGACATGCGCAGTGAAGGTTCGCGCGTCAGTTGAGGCGAAGAGATCTTCCAGTGGACCGGCGGCGTCCTCCACCATGAAGACATCGATGTGGGCGCCCTTGATCGCGCCGCCGCGGTCCCCGGCGAAGAGATAGCCGTCATGGATATGGTCGCGGCCTTCGAAGCGGAATGCTCGGCCGCGCAGTTCGGGGACGTAGAGCACGGTTTCAAACGGTATGGTCGCAGGGTCGACGGCGATGGTGCGGAACGGAACCAGCGGATGGTTGCGCACGCCGCAGCCGCGCGCGTGGCTCACCTTCATGAAGCGCGCGCGGCGGGTGGCGTTCTTGACGCCTTCGGAAAGAGCGCCGAGCCACTGATCGCAATTGGCCTGCTCGGGTCCGTTTGCATCGACGAAGACGTAGGCGGAGGATCGCTCGCCGGTGCGAACCGAGACCGATCCCTGCAGCGCCGCCTCGCACCAGTCGCGCTGGCTGAGAGGCGGGGAGAGCGCAGCGCCGCTGCGACCGATCAACGGGATCGCCTCGCTTGCGCCTGCGGGCGCCGGTTTTACCTCCGGCGTGTGATAGTGCGTCGCCCACAGGTCGAGGCGGCGTTGCAGCGCCGTCTCGGGCGGGGCTTCGAGAGAGAAAGCGAGCGCGCGCTCGTAAGGCGAGAGCAGGGGCGCAGGCGAAGACACGATCGGCACGCTGCCCGGGACGGCGGCGGTGGCGCAGGCTGTGAGCCCGAAGACAACGCCGAGGCTCAGCCGTCGCAGCTTCGACAGGTTGGCGCGCTGGGGCGGATCGCGCACGACCGGGTGCGGGGCGTATGCAGCGGGACCGTCGACCCCGCTGGCGACGGGTTCGGACTTGAGGCCGAGTATGCCGGACAGGTCCTTCATCAGCGAAGCGAAGCGGCCAGAGCCGTTACTGAAGCGTTACCGGGCTCAGATGGCGCCGGTCTGCTTGCGTTTCCGCCCGGGCCGGTCGGAGTCCTTGCAGATTTCTTCTCCCGCATCGCGCAGGGCCATCGCCATGGGATGATCCTTGGCGATCACATAGGCGTCGAACGTGCCGCGCGGGTTCGACCGCACCAGCTCGGGCAGGGGGTCGACGCCTGCATCCTCCACGAACATGTCGATATGGTTGCCCTCGATGGCGCCGCCCGTGTCGGACCCGATCAGGTAACCGTCATGTGTGTAGAACTCGCCATTGGCCCAGAACTGCTTTCCGCGCAGTTCCGGCACGTAGAACACAGTGCCCATTTTGAAGCGGTCACGGTCGATTGCGATGGTGCGGAACGGCATGAGCGGAATCGTCCGCACGTCACAGGCCTGCGGATGGTAGAAGGGCGCAAAGCGTGCACGGCGCGTTGCATTCTTGATGCGCTCGGAGAGGTCGCCGAAATAGCGGTCGCACACGACCTGCTCGGGACCGCCGCTGTCAATGTACATGTACGCGGTCGGCTCGTCCTTGCCATTGTCGACCCAGACCGAGCCCTGCATCGCAGCGTCGCACCAGTCCTGCGTCGACAGCGGCGGGGAGACGGGATTGCCCTTGCGGTCGAGCAGCGGTTTGGCGGCGACGCTGGTCCAGGAGGGTCGGACGGTGGGCATGTGATAATAGGTTGCCCACAGCTTCATCTTTTTCTTGTCAGGCAGGGCCGCTTCATCGGGCGGATCCAGCATGAAGTTGATGGCCTGCTGCGTGGGGTGCATGGGCGCGCGGCCGAGCGTGATGTCGACTTCGGTTGCGAATGCGGTGCGCAGCGGGGGTCCGAGGAAAATCGCGGCTGCGGCGATCACCAGGACCAGGGCGAGAAGCAGCTTCTTCATGAGTCTCCCACTGCCGTCCCGCCCCCCGGCAGAAGCCCGCGAAGTAGGGCAGGATCATGGCAGTTTCGCTTGTGTGGTGCAATCCGCCGCAGCGTTCGTTAACCCTCGCGCGCATGGGACGTTAACCTGGTGTGGAGCCCGGCCGGAGACCGGTGGCGGCTGGCGCGGAGGCGCACAGGTTCGGGATGCGCCTCCGACATGCGCGTGACCGGCGCGCCGCAGGCGGCGCAGACGCTGCCGGTCGTGCAGTTTTCCGAGTCCGCCCTCGAAACGATTTTCGCAAGCTGATCCGCCGGAAAAACCAGGCTCACGCTCGCCGGCCCCGCGGCCCGGGACTGACACTCGCAGCACGATCCCTGGCCGATGACCATCGCCGCACGTCTGACGCTGGTGCGCACCACACTGGAAAGGCAGCCTCCGGCGATGGGGAGGATGGCCTGTGTTACGGGGTGATCGCACCCGCGATCGCAGCCTTGGCTGCAAGCACGGGGCTCATCAGGTGGGTGCGGCCGCCGCGGCCCTGGCGGCCTTCGAAATTGCGGTTGGAGGTGGAGGCGCAGCGCTCGCCGGGCTTCAGAATGTCGGGGTTCATGCCAAGGCACATCGAGCAGCCGGGCTCGCGCCATTCGAAGCCGGCATTTCGGAAGACCGTGTCCAGGCCTTCCTCCTCGGCCTGCGCGCGGATGAGACCGGAGCCGGGCACGACCATGGCGCGCACGCCGGCGGCGACGCGTTGTCCGCGAGCGATCTCCGCCGCCGCACGCAGGTCCTCGATGCGGGAGTTGGTGCACGAGCCGATGAAGACACGGTCGATCTTCAGGCCTTCGAGCTTCTGACCCGGCTCCAGGCCCATATAGGCAAGGGCGCGCTCCGCCGCTTCGCGTTTCACCGGGTCGATGATCTCTGACGGGATCGGCGCGCGGGCGGTGATGGGCGCTGCCTGTTCCGGGCTGGTGCCCCAGGTAATGGTCGGCGCGACGTCCTCGGCGGCGATGTCGACGATCGCATCCCAGTGCGCGCCCTCATCCGAGACAAGTGTCGTCCAGTGACTGAGCGCGACCTCCCACTGTCCGCCCTTCGGCGCGGCGGGTCGGCCCTTCATGTAGTCGAATGTCTTGTCGTCTGGGGCCACGAGCCCGGCGCGGGCGCCGCCTTCGATGGAGAGGTTGCAGAGCGTCATTCGCCCTTCCATCGAGAGTGAGCGGATCGCGGAGCCCATGTATTCGATCACATGGCCGGCGCCGCCATTCGTGCCGATGATGGAGATGAGATGCAGCGCGAGATCCTTCGCGCCGACGCCGGGCCGGAAGTCGCCTTCGACGCGGACGGCCATGTTTTTCATTTTCCGCGCGCGCAATGTCTGCGTGGCCAGGACATGCTCGACTTCCGATGTACCGATACCATGGGCGAGGGCGCCAAACGCGCCGTGTGTGGACGTATGGCTGTCGCCGCAGACGATGGTGAGGCCTGGCTGGGTGCGGCCCTGTTCGGGTCCGACGACGTGGACGATGCCGTTGCGGATGTCACCCATCGGGAAGAACTGGATGCCGTGCTGCTTCACATTGCGGGCAAGGGTCTCCAGTTGCTCGCGCGCTTCGGGGTCTTTCACCCCTGCCATTCCCATCGACTGGCCTTCAGTCGGCGTGTTGTGGTCCGCGACGGCCAGCGTGAGGTCGGGCCGGCGCACGCGGCGCCCGTTCGCATTGAGCCCGGCAAAGGCCTGCGGCGTCGTCACCTCATGGATGAGATGCAGATCGATATAGAGCAGGCTCTCGCCTGAGGCCTTGTCGGTGGCGACGACGTGCGCGTCCCAGATCTTGTCGTAAAGCGTACGGGCGGTGGTCATGCCCGGCTATATGCGCGGGGGCGCATTGGCGCGCAAGCGTCAGCGCGCCACAGCGTTCATGCGGGCAAGGGTCTCTTCGAACTCCGTCATCGTCTCCTCGAAGATCTGCCTGACCGGCTTTACTTCCGTTATGCGGCCGGCGACCTGCCCGGTGAGGGCGATGCCGGCTTCGAGGTCGCCCTTGAAGTAGACGTCCTGCGTGCGCGCGAACTCGCCGAAGATGTTGGGCGAGCCTTCCGCCTCCAGCCGCGTCGTGCGCTCGGTCCGGAGCGCGCGCAGGGCGGGGCCCGGTCCCTTGCGGTTGAGAAAGACCGTGTCGGTTGCTTCGGCGTTGACGATTGCATCCTTCCAGTTGTGGTGGACGGGGCTCTCTGCGGAAGACAGAATCCGCGTGCCCATCAGCACGCCTTCTGCGCCGAGCGCAAAGGCAGCGGCCATCGTGCGCCCGTCCATGATGCCGCCGGCGGCGACCACAGGAATCTTCACGCGCTCGCAGACCAGCGGGATCAGCACCATCGAGGCGACGTCCTTGGGGTTCTTGAAGCCGCCGCCTTCGCCGCCTTCGACGATGAGGCCATCGACGCCAGCCTCGACGGCCCTGAGCGCGCCGGCAAGGTTTGGGACGACGTGGAAGACGGTGAGACCTGCGCCCTTGAGCAGCGCCGTATACTTCATCGGATCGCCTGCCGAGGTGGTGACAAACTTCACGCCCTGATCGATCACGAACTGCACGATGCCAGGATCGCGCACGAAGGCCTGTGCGACGTTGACGCCGAACGGCTTGTCCGTGAGATCGCGCATCTTCACGATCTCCTGCTTCACCGCATCAAGCTCGCCGGAGGAGGTTTCGATGATGCCCATGCCGCCCGCATTGGAGACGGCGGACGACAGCTGCGCACGGGCGATCCAGCCCATGGCGGCCTGGATGATCGGCTTCTCGATGCCAAGCCTGTCGGTGATGCGGGTGCGGATGGGCATGCGCGGCTCCTTCGATCAGCTAGAGAGATAGGGCAGGAAGACCAGTAGGCCGATGACAGCGGCGGCTATGGCTGCCGCCAGCACTGCGCCCGCGGCAATATCCTTGGTGGCTTTGACGGAAGGGTGAAGGTCCGGCTGCACCACGTCGCACAGATGCTCGAACGCCGTATTCGCGATTTCCGCAATCCAGACAAGAGCGATGGCGAGCACAATCCAGCGCCAGTCGGACGCCTCGATGCCAAGCCAGAGGCCAGCGATGACAACGACTGTGGTCAGGGCCAGGTGAATCCAGGCGTTGTGCTGGGTCCGCAGAACAAAGCCAAGGCCGCGAAGGGCGTGGCCGAAGCTCTTCACGCGCTGGGCGATGCTGAACATGGGGCTCCACCTGTGGTCATCAGCAGGCATCTGGCGCGAGCCGCTTGTTCATTGCAACCTCCCCGGATGAAACACGTGCTCCTTACCCTCGCCATCGCTTGTGCGTCCTGCTCGCCTGCGACTGTACTCGCGCCGGTTGCGGAGGCGCCGCCACCGCCCGCCGCGGCTGACCTGTTCATCGGCCATCTTGCCGACCTTTGCGGGATGAAGTTCGAGGGCAAGCTGGTGTCGAGCGATGCCGTCGACGCTGACATGGCGAACCAGCGCCTTCAGATGCATGTGCGGGACTGCTCGCCGCAGGAAGTGCGCATTCCTTTCCAGGTGGGCGAGGACAAGTCGCGAACCTGGATCGTCACGCGGACGGCAGACGGTCTGCGGCTCAAGCATGATCACCGGCATGCAGATGGCGTGGAGGATGAACTTTCGCAGTACGGCGGCGACACCGCCAGCGGCGGCACGGCCGAACGGCAGGAATTTCCGGCCGATGCGTTCTCCAGGTCGTTGTTCGAGACCAAGGGCAATCCAGCCTCCGTCGCGAATGTGTGGGCGATCGAGCTGACCGAGACGGTGTTTGCTTAT
>VFQT010000897.1_pt1 | contig 39593 bp, 44 predicted proteins | sample 3512381 | NCBI WGS metagenome assembly VFQT01 (sample SAMN10412376, study PRJNA504923) | tailings metagenome | isolation source: Relicate 2 Philex TSF3 active mining site | place: Philippines: Tuba, Benguet | collected 2017-08-29 | reverse complement strand
GTTCGATAGCAATCTGAATCTTTGCAAACTGTCCAGAACCACCAGTCTGCTTCTTGTGTGTGTAATCGTGGCGAGCAACTGGCTTACGAAGTGTTTCGCGATAAGCAACCTGTGGCTTACCGACGTTAGCTTCAACCTTAAATTCACGACGCATACGATCAACAAGAATTTCAAGGTGAAGTTCGCCCATACCAGCGATGATTGTCTGGCCTGTCTCTTCATCTGTGTTGACGTGGAATGTTGGATCTTCTTCAGATAGACGCTGAATTGCAACGCCAAGTTTTTCTTGGTCACCCTTTGTCTTTGGCTCGATAGCGACCGAGATAACTGGTGCTGGGAAGTCCATTGATTCAAGGATTACTGGCTTGGCAGGATCGCAGAGAGTTTCGCCTGTTGTTGTGTCCTTAAGACCCATAACCGCAACGATCATTCCAGCGCCAACATTGTCACGCTCTTCGCGCTTATTGGCGTGCATTTGGTAGATCTTGCCGATGCGCTCTTTGCGGTTCTTTGTTGAGTTAAGAATGGTTGAACCGGTCTCGAGGACACCTGAGTACACGCGGATAAATGTGAGCTTTCCTAGGTGTGGATCGGTCATGATCTTGAAGGCAAGTGCTGAGAATGGTTCTTCATTCTTAGGAAGACGTGAAAGTGGCTTCTCTGCATCGTTCATTTCGGTACCGACGATTGCATCGATATCAAGTGGAGATGGGAGGTAGCGAGTTACTGCATCGAGCATTGGCTGAACGCCCTTGTTCTTAAATGCAGAACCAGTAAGAACTGGTGAAAGCTTGGCAGCGATTGTTGCGCGACGGATACCAGCAATAATTTCACTTTCGGTTGGTTCTTCGCCACCGAGGTACTTCTCCATAATTTGATCATCATTTTCAGCAAGTGTTTCGATCATGTCATGGCGTGCTTGCTTAGCCTTATCGAGCATGTCAGCAGGAATCTCTTCGACTGCGTAATCCTCGCCCTTCTTTGTTTCGCCACGCCATACAAGAGCCTTCATTGCGATTAGGTCGACGACGCCGATGAAATCTGATTCGTTTCCGATTGGAAGCTGAAGCACGAGAGCTACAGCGTTAAGACGATCCTTAATCATGCCAACGCACTTATCGAATGATGCACCTGTGCGGTCAAGCTTATTGATAAAGCAAATACGTGGAACTGAGTAGCGATCTGCCTGGCGCCAAACTGTTTCAGATTGTGGTTCAACACCAGCAACGCCATCGAATACTGCAACTGCACCATCGAGAACACGGAGTGAACGCTCTACTTCAACTGTGAAGTCAACGTGGCCTGGTGTATCGATGATGTTGATGAGATGGTCTTTCCACATACATGTGGTTGCAGCTGAGGTAATGGTGATACCGCGCTCTTGTTCCTGCTCCATCCAGTCCATGGTTGCTGCACCTTCGTGCACTTCACCAATCTTGTAAGAGATACCTGTATAGAAAAGGATTCGCTCAGTTGTCGTGGTTTTGCCCGCGTCGATGTGAGCCATGATTCCGATGTTGCGAACCGTAGCTAGATCGATCTTCTCTACAACTGACACTTATATTCCTCTTCTCGTCTCTTCGTAACTTCTCGTATTAGTTTTCGTGATTACCAGCGGTAGTGAGCAAATGCCTTATTTGCTTCCGCCATCTTGTGAGTATCTTCGCGGCGCTTTACAGCTGCTCCGAGACCGTTTGCTGCATCAATCAATTCATTCTGAAGACGCTCTGACATTGACTTTTCGCGGCGATCACGTGAGTAATCAACGAGCCAGCGGAGTGCAAGAGTTGAAGAGCGTGATGCCTTAACTTCAACAGGCACCTGGTAGGTAGCTCCACCAACGCGACGTGAACGTACTTCAACAGCAGGCTTGATGTTGTCGAGTGCGCGCTTTAGCGTGATGAGTGGATCAACTTCAGTCTTCTTACGTGTTCCTTCGAGAGCACCGTAAACGATTGCTTCTGCTGTTGAACGCTTGCCGTGAAGAAGTACGCGGTTGATTAGAGCTGTAACAACTGGTGAGTTGTAAACAGGATCAGCAACAACAGGAGTCTTTACTACAGGACCTTTACGTGGCATTAGCTAGCCTTCTTCTCTCTCTTAGCACCGTAACGTGAACGTGATTGCTTACGGTTCTTTACACCTTGTGTATCAAGTGATCCACGAATAATTTTGTAACGTACGCCTGGAAGATCCTTTACGCGACCACCGCGAACAAGAACAATGGAGTGCTCTTGTAGGTTGTGACCTTCACCTGGAATGTATGCAGTAACTTCCATACCGCTAGTAAGACGAACACGTGCAACTTTACGAAGCGCAGAGTTAGGCTTCTTTGGTGTTGTTGTGTACACACGTGTGCAAACACCGCGTCGCTGAGGTGAACCCTTAAGCGCAGGTGTTGATGTCTTCGTAGTCTTTTCTGCACGACCACGACGCACTAGCTGCTGAATTGTTGGCACTACATTTCTCCATTTCGTTTACTGAACTTTTAGTTACGCTCATTCGCCGACCCACGCGGTCGGGTGTGTTGCACCCGATTCGCATTTCTTTTCCGATTAATTTCTTAAAAGGACGTCACGCAACAAGCGCGCCCAAAAAGCGCAGAGGAGAAAGGTATCGGCACGCTGCAGGAAAGGTCAAAACGGCCCTTTTACTCCGCACCAGGGGCAGAGCCCCCTATTTTCGCCACTTTTTCACCTTCGGCGTGTCGCGGCCAGAGCCAGTCGTTACTCTCGGACGCTAGCCACTTTGTTCGCCCTCGTTACTCTCGGACAAAGCGGAGCCAGACGAGATAGAGCGCCCCGCCCATGCCGACCAAGAGGCCGACGAGGGTCAGAAAGCTGGTGTTGAAGAAACGGTCCGCGGCCCAGCCGACCCCGCCCCAGAAGAGCAGACCCGAGAGAAGATAGCCAAAGATCGACCACATGGCGTTCTCATCGCGGCGGCTGCTGGCGCGATGTTCACGATTCTGCGGATCTTGCCAGTCAGGGTTTTCATTCACCGGGTTTTGGCTCATTGGGTAATGGTAGATGAGTTTTCAACTTCAAAAAACTGGCGATTTCTCCACCCAACCAGGCAAAGGTGAGGGCAACAGCGCAGATTCCAAAGGAGCGACGATCCACGAGGGTCTCTGAGGTAAATCGTCCAAGGAGCCATAGGAAGGCGCCCAAAGCCAGGAACTTAGCGAAATAAGAGAACATCGCAAGAGACATCGTCGTGACTGGATCGAGGTTGGTTGAGATCTTAGACACCAAGATATGGAGTGCAAAATAGATAAGTACAACAACTTGGGCCAGAAGCGCTCCGAAGAGACCAGCACGACCTTCAAGATATGTCGCCCCTGCAATGCCAACTGCGCCTACAACTGCAGTTGGAATCAGCGCACCTTTAAGAAGGAGCGCTTCATTCGATTGACTCTTTGTCATAGTCGAGCACTTGAATTTCTCTGAGAAAAGGAAATTGTCAGCGCCAGCAACGCACCCGCAACAATTGCTGCAACCCATAAAGGCGCAAAGGCAGAGACAACAACTGGGAAGGCAATCGTTGCTGTCCAGAGATACATGATCAAAGTTGTGCGTAGGTGAGAATTGCCCGCACGCATAATTCGATGATGCATATGTTCTTTATCTGAACTAAATGGAGACTGTCCAGCACGCAATCTACGGAAGATTGCCGAAGATAAATCGATGAGTGGAATCGCTAAAACAGCAAAAGGAAGTGCGAGCGGCAAGAGCGTTGGTCCGAGATTTTCTGCAGAGATGGCGTTGGGATCAATCTGCCCTGTCAGAGTAATTGCAGATGCTGCCAGCAATAAGCCTAACAACATTGATCCTGAATCCCCCATAAATATGCGCGCAGGATGTGCGTTATGAGGTAAGAAGCCAAGGCAGACACCGATTATCACTGCGGTAATCAGTGATGGTGCGCCCGCACGGCTAAAGCCGTAAATCACCGCAAGTAAGTAAGCAAAGGCAAAGAAGGCCGCACCTGAAATAGCAACAATTCCTGCTGCCAGCCCATCAAGTCCATCAATGAAGTTCACAGCGTTGATAGTGACGAGAACAATTAAAACTGTTACTAGCTGGCCGATGCTTGGAGGAAGTGTGATCACACCATTAATTGGTAGCCAGAGCACTTGAATTCCATAGAGGAGGAGAATTCCGGCAGCCAGGGCTTGGCCCGCTAATTTGGTTAGTGCATCAAGTTCAAAACGATCATCGATGAGTCCGATAAAGACCAAGAGAGTTGCCGCAAGAAAAATTCCTAAAGTCTCGCGGCCAAAAGATTTTCCAACGAGCGATAAATGGTTAACCATGGCAAAGGTCAGCGCCATGGCAATCCACATCGCCAGCCCACCCCAGCGAGGTGTGGGAGTTGTATGAACATCGCGAGTACGAATATGTGCGACTGCACCAAATTTCAAAGCCCAGGTGCGTACAAGGGGAGTAACTACATAGCAGAGCGCTGCTGCCAGCAGCAGCGTTACTAAGTACTCGCGCATTGAGCTACTTCTCTTTAAGCCTGATAGATAGGAAAGCGTGCAGTCAGCGCGTGCACATCAGATTTGATTGCAGCATGTGCTCTGGCATCATCGGTCTTGATAGCGCGAGAAATCAAGGAAGCGATTGTCTTCATCTCTTCGACTCCCATGCCCTGTGTGGTGGTTGCAGGAGTTCCAACGCGTATACCTGAAGTCACTGATGGCGCTTCTGGGTCGTATGGAATTGAATTTTTATTGAGAACAATTCCAGCTGCGCCACAACGTTCATCAGCAACCTTGCCGTTGACGCCAGTGGAGCGAATATCAATTAATGCAAGGTGTGTCTGTGTGCCGCCTGAGACAGCGCGCATACCTTCTGCTTCAAGTGCAGTGCAGAGTGATTGCGCATTGACGATGACATCTTTTGCATACTTTTGGTAAGCAGGTGTCGCGCATTCAGCGAGCGCAATCGCTTTGCCGGCAACTGCCGACATGATCGGCCCTCCTTGCATTCCAGGAAAAACTGCTTTATCAATCGCTGCAGCATGTTCTGCCTTTGAAAGAATCATTCCCCCGCGTGGACCACGCAGAACTTTGTGAGTTGTAAATGAGACAACATCTGCATAGGGAACAGGTGATGGAATCGCTTTTCCGGCAACTAACCCAATGAAGTGAGCGGCATCGACCCACATGATCGCTCCCACTTCATCACAGATTGCACGTACCTTCTCGAAGTCAATGAGCGATGGATAGGCAGTTGCACCTGAACAAATCATCTTTGGCTTATTGGCAATCGCGAGATCGCGCAGCTCGTCATAGTCAATGAGCTCGTTATCTTGTCTGACGCCATAAGAAACTATGTTGAACCACTTACCTGAGAAGTTGACCTTTGAGCCGTGTGTGAGATGGCCACCATGTGGCAGTGACATCGCTAGAACGGTATCCCCTGGCTTGGTAAATGCTTGATAAACAGCAATATTCGCACTTGCACCTGAATGCGGCTGCACGTTGGCATGTTCTGCACCGAAGAGCGACTTTGCGCGATCGATAGCAATAACTTCTGCCTTATCTACTTCTTCGCAGCCACCGTAATAACGCTTGCCTGGATAACCTTCTGCGTACTTATTGGAAAGCGTTGAACCCATTGCTGCCAAGACTGCGCGAGATGTGAAGTTTTCAGATGCAATTAGTTGCAGGTTGGTCTGTTGACGCCGCAGTTCAGAGAGTAGAACTGCTGCAACATCAGGGTCTTGCTTCTGAAGTAACGTGAAATCTGGGCCATAGAAGGTTTCGGACATGGGCGCCAGCCTAATAGTTACCGCCCAGAAAGGCTCGGTGCAACCGCGCTTAGCGCATCTCGAGATATTGCACCCTCGCGCACAATCCGCAGCCCAGATGTTGAGACTTCTACAACAGTGGTGCGAGCTCCGCCCTTAAGTGGTCCATTGTCGAAGACGACAGCCACATCCCAATCTTTGACTTGGGTGCGATTGATTTTCAACATAGGTGGTTGTCCGGCCGGCGCTGCGCTTGCAACTGCAAGTGGACCAGACTCTTTGAGAAGAGCTCTTACAAATTTTGATTTTGGTACGCGAACGCTAAAGAGATCTAGCTCGGTGTCATCGCCTAAATCCCAGGTAAGTGCTCTCATCGGTTTGAGGTTGAGTGAAAGCAGACCAGGCCAAAATTCAGCCATCAAAGCGTTCGCTTCTTCAGGAATATCGCGAGCAATTCCGGCCACTGTTTGCGCGCTATGAGTCAATACTTGCGCTGCTACTCCATCAGCATCTTTGCGGAGCACATGCATAGTGCGTACTGCATACGGAGAGAAGGCATCAGCTAAATAGACATAGCCATGTTCAATAGGTGCGACGATGACGTAGCCATCGCGAATCTCTTTAAGAGCACGTGCAATATGTTTCTTCTGTTCACCTTGCTTGAGGTCAATACGTGGCATCACTATCTCCTCGCTGCAGTGGTAAATCGGGGGCGACCGTTGAGATCCTTGTGCAGAAGAATATCTTCGAATTCCACACTTAGTACATCACCCACTTCATCTGCCTGGGTCTCATGATGCTCGATGGCCAAGAGTCCTCCAGTTTTTAACAACCTGGCTGCAGCGGCAATAAATAGTCGTGGAGCGCGCATGCCATCTGGTCCACCGAATAGCGCAGCTGCAGGTTCGTGTGTTGCTACATCCTTTGGCAGCACTTCACTATCTGGAATATAAGGAGGATTGGCGATAACGACATCACACTTAACGCCTTCGAGGGCGGTGGCTACATCGCTTTCTAGGATACGTACCTTTTCATCGATGAAGGAGACATTCTCCTTTAGCCAATGAATGGCATCTGCGCTTTTCTCTACTGCAATCACATGGGTCTGTGGAGCTTCTGTTGCAATTGCTAACGCCAGCGCACCAGAACCAGAACCCAAATCAACAACGCTGACCGCCCCTTGCAACTTTTCAATATGGGTGAGAACGGCTTCTACGAGGAGTTCGCTCTCTGGACGAGGAACTAAAACACCAGGCCCTACCTTGAGTTCAAGATGACGGAAGTAGGCAACTCCAGTTAAGTACTGCAAAGGCTCGTGAGCACAACGGCGATCCAATAACTTCCAGTATGTCTCTTCAATAATTGTCATATCGCCAATTGCTGAAAGCGCGTTTTCGACCGTCAGTGGGTTATGTAAATCCATGCGAGAGATACCAAGTGTGTGAGCAAGTAAGTGCTCTGCCTCAACTTCAGCAAATCCGGCGCGGGCTAACTGTTCTTTCCCACTTTGTAAGAATTCTTTAAAGGTAAGTTCCATAGCGATACTTATTTAGTTGATGAAAGCTTTGCGGCTCTATCGGCATCGAGAAGGGCTTGTATAACTTCATCGAGCTCACCATTGAGAACTGCATCAAGATTGTTGGCTTTGTAATTCACGCGGTGATCGCTGAGGCGATTTTCTGGGAAGTTATAGGTTCGGATGCGTTCGGAACGATCGACGGTACGTACCTGGCTCTTACGTTCTGCCATGGCAGCAGCCTCTGCTTTTTCCTGAGCATCTGCAAGAAGACGGGCACGCAGAATACGAAGCGCTGATTCCTTGTTCTGTAACTGAGACTTCTCGTTCTGACACGAGACAACGATTCCAGTTGGAACGTGGGTCAAACGAACAGCCGAATCTGTGGTGTTTACAGACTGTCCCCCTGGACCAGATGAGCGATACACATCTACACGAACGTCGTTCATATTCAGTTCCACATCAACTTCTTCGGCTTCAGGAAGAACGAGTACACCGGCCGCAGATGTATGAATGCGCCCTTGACTCTCTGTTTCTGGAACGCGCTGCACTCGGTGAACGCCACCTTCAAATTTAAGACGTGCATAAGGAGTGGTTCCAGGTTCTGGAGTTCCCTTTGATTTCACAGCCATAGAAATATCTTTATACCCACCAAGTTCTGACTCAGTCATATCAATAATTTCAATCTTCCAGCCACGCTTTTCTGCGTAACGCTGATACATGCGCACCAAGTCGCCTGCAAAGAGAGCAGATTCATCTCCACCTGCTCCAGCTTTTACTTCAATGATGACATCGCGATCATCATTTGGATCGCGCGGAAGCAGCAACTCCTCTAGCTTTGTGGCAGCTTCTTCAACAGTAGCTTCCATCGCTGGAATTTCGGCGGCAAAAGATGGATCTTCGGCAGCCATCTCGCGCGCAGCTTCTAGGTCATCGGCGGCAGACTTCCAGGCGTTGAAGCCAGCAACAACTGGGCCGAGCTGTGCATAACGACGACCGAGTTTGCGGGCTGTGCCTTGATCTTCATGGATAGAAGGATCTGCCATCTTTGCTTCTAGCTCTTGATATTCGCGCACCATTTCATGAGCGGATGCAAAACGATCGTTCGCCATATGACTTCATCCCTTCTATCTGTAATTCCTTCTATTCGTAATTAGTGCTTCATTGGAGAAATAAAAAGACCGCCTCGCAACCACTAATGGGTTGCGGTGCGGTCTCTTAAGAAAGCTACTTGTTCTTACCGAAGCGCTCTTCGAACTTAGCGACGCGTCCACCGGTGTCGAGGATGCGCTGCTTGCCTGTGTAGAACGGGTGGCAAACTGAACAAACTTCAACATAGATTGAACCACTGGCAACTGTTGAGCGGGTAACAAACTTTTCACCGCAACCACACGTCACTTGGGTCTGCTTATATTCTGGGTGGATCTCTGGCTTCATCTTTCATTCCTTCTCTATGGCTGGGTCCGCATCACGGCGGTGAACCAGGTCATCGGTAATAGGACGAAAGTCTCTCGCATAATGATGGAATCCCAAAATCCACGCGGGAGAAAGGCTTACTTACTGTCGTCAGGACCTGAAGTTGTCTTCTGAATCTGCATCAAGAATTCGACGTTGGACTTAGTGCCCTTCATCTTCTCAAGCAGGAGTTCTAGAGCGGCTTGTGGCTCGAGTGCATGAAGCACGCGACGAAGCTTCCAGACAATATTGAGCTCCTCAGTACCCATAAGGATTTCTTCCTTACGTGTACCTGAAGCAACTACGTTAACTGCAGGGAAGATGCGCTTATCGGCCATCTTGCGATCAAGGATGAGCTCCATATTTCCAGTTCCCTTGAACTCTTCGAAGATAACTTCATCCATACGAGAACCAGTGTCAACGAGAGCTGTTGCAAGAATGGTGAGTGATCCGCCATCTTCAATATTACGAGCTGCACCAAAGAACTTCTTAGGTGGATAGAGAGCTGCAGAATCAACGCCACCGGAAAGGATGCGGCCTGATGCAGGAGCGGCAATGTTGTAGGCGCGACCTAGACGAGTAATTGAGTCAAGAAGTACAACTACGTCATGGCCCATCTCAACGAGGCGCTTTGCGCGCTCAATTGCTAATTCGGCAATCGTGGTGTGGTCATCAGCAGGGCGGTCGAAGGTAGAAGCAATTACTTCGCCCTTAACGCTGCGCTGCATATCTGTCACTTCTTCTGGGCGTTCATCAACAAGAACAACCATCAAGTGACACTCAGGATTATTTGTCGTAATTGCATTTGCAATCGACTGAAGAACCATCGTCTTACCAGCCTTTGGTGGCGAAACAATGAGTCCGCGCTGACCCTTACCGATTGGTGCAATCAGGTCGATAACACGGGTTGTGAGAATGTTTGGTTCTGTTTCAAGGCGCAGACGCTCTTGTGGGTAGAGGGGAACGAGCTTTCCAAATTCAACTCGGCCACGTGCTTCTTCAAATGGCATGCCGTTGATGGTTTCGAGAGTAATCAGTGGGTTGTACTTCTGGCGAGTTTCGCCTTCACGTGCCTGACGTACCTGTCCTGTGACGACATCGCCTTTGCGAAGACCGTACTTTCGTACCTGACCTTGTGAAACATAGACATCGTTAGGGCCAGGCAAGTATCCACCTGTGCGAATAAATGAGTAGTTCTCCATGATGTCAACGAGTCCGCCGACGGGAACGAGAACATCATCTTCGCCAATCACAGGTTCACGCTCTTCACGATGTCCTCGGTCACGATTGCGATCGCGGCCGCGGTTGCGATCACGGCGATTACGTCCACCACGGTCATCGCGGTCAAAGTTACGATCCTGTGGGGCGTTGTTTTCTGATGAATCTTCATCATCGCCCTCATCGTCAGATGAGTTGTTGGAATTTTTAGAGTCGCGATTATTCTTCTTCGCATCTCGCGCTGCGCGACGCGCTTCGCGTTCTGCCTTGGCCGCTTCGCGGTTAGCTGCCTGAAGATCTGCAATCGCTACGACGAGATCATCTTTCTTGAGCTTGGCAGCGCCTTCGATACCGAGTTGAGACGCAACTTCCTTTAACTTTGGAAGGGTCATCGCTGAAAGCTCGGGGCTGCTAGAACGAACAGGTTCTGTTGTTGTCATGTATTTCTTTTCAGTCTGGGGCTTAGGGTGTAAAGCCCATGGTTGATTTCTTATGAAGTAAGGTTGTAAAGATTTTTTTCTTTGGATTTCATCAATTCTTACTTTGACCCTGACTTGCGGGCTGAACTGATGCATGAACTATAGCAGGGTGGCACCGCGGCTAGCAATTTCGAGAGATTTACCCTCAAATTTAGCGCCTCCTGCGCGAGCTAACTGCTCGCTCTCTTCTTGATCACCTGTGTGAAGGGCGAGGACTGTAGGGCCAGCCCCAGAGATAAAAGCTGCAACACCGGCAGCGCGCAACTTAGTCATAAGCGCATATGAAGCTGGCATCGCTTCTTGGCGATAACTCTGGTGCAAGAAATCCTCTGTGGCAGTGAGCAATAGATCTGGGCGAATTGTTAAGGCTTGCATCATGATCGCTGCATTAGTGCTATTTCTCTGAGCATCGGCAAATGGAATTGAATCAGGCAACATAGTGCGCGCCTTCTTCGTTGCTAGCGATGTGAATGGGATGAATGCCATGACCTTGATGCGCGGGTCAACAGGCAGATGAAGTGCGTGCGCAACCATCTTTGACTTTACTTCATCTTGCCAAGCAACAGTTGCGCCTCCATAAAGAGCGGCAGCAACATTATCAGGATGGCCTTCCATCTCATTCGCTAAATTCAGGAGAGCGTCATCGCTCATCTTGTCAGTACCGGTAAGAACTAATGAACGCGCTAGAACTAAACCACCGATGATTGCTGATGCAGATGAACCAAGCCCTCTTCCGTGAGGAATGACATTGAGTGCGCGAACGGCAACACCCTTTGGTTTTCCACCGAGAAAATCGAAACCTTTATACATCGCCTTAACGAGAAGGTTTTTATCTGTACGAGGAACGTCATCAGCGCCCTCACCAGTGACATCGATATCTAGGCCGCCTTCATCAAGAATTTGCGCGACGAAACGGTCATACATTCCAAAGGCCAGGCCAAATGAGTCAAAGCCAGGACCGAGGTTTGCAGAAGTTGCAGGCACCTGCACCTGAATCGGATTAGCCTTAAAGGTTGGTTTCATTCTAAGCAAGACCTAACGCTTTAGCTGCAATCTTTGCATTGACAGGAACAACAACAGGCTTCTTTGTAGCCTCTAGTGCGTAAGGAATGTCCTTTAGCCCATGTCCAGTCACTGTAATAACAATTGTCTTGTCCTTAGGTAACTTGCCCGCCTTCTTGTACTTAATCAAGCCTGCAAGACCTGCAGCAGATGATGGTTCAACGAAGATTCCTTCTTTAGCTGCAATTAAGCGGTATGCCGCCAAGATTTCGCGATCTGTTACTGAATCAATTACTCCACCAGACATATCGCGAGCTTCTACCGCCTGCTGCCACGATGCTGGATTTCCAATTCGAATTGCTGTTGCGATTGTCTCTGGGTTCTTAACCACTTTACCTTTAACGATTGGTGCCGAACCTGCTGCTTGGAATCCGTACATCATCGGTAGCTTTGTTGATAGCCCATCCTTGTTGTACTCCTTGTAGCCCTTCCAGTATGCGGTTATGTTTCCGGCATTTCCTACAGGAAGAGCATGAATATCTGGCGCATCACCCAACATGTCTACAACTTCAAAGCTGGCAGTCTTTTGGCCTTCGATGCGAAATGGGTTGACTGAGTTAACCAGTGCTACTGGATAATTCTCTGAAAGCTCTCGTGCAAGCGTTAAGCAATCATCAAAGTTTCCATTTACTTGCAAAATTGTTGAATCATGAATAACTGCTTGTGCAAGTTTTCCCATGGCAATCTTGCCCTTGGGAATAAGAACCGCTGGACGCATTCCGGCCTTGACCGCATAAGCCGCAGCCGATGCTGATGTGTTTCCAGTTGATGCGCAGATAACGGCCTTTGCGCCATCTTCGGCCGCTTTTGAGATCGCCATTGTCATTCCGCGATCTTTAAAAGAGCCTGTTGGATTTAGACCTTCGTACTTAATCCACACATTGTTGCCCAAAAGTTCAGAGAGGTTGCATGCATAGATAAGCGGAGTTCCACCTTCGCGAAGTGAGACAACCGGAGTCTTGGCAGAGACAGGCAAGCGGTGACGATATTCCTCGATCACACCGCGCCATTGATGCGCGCCACTCTTCTTGGAAAAGATGCCCATTACGCAATCGCTCCTTCAACGCGGATAACGCTCGAAATTTTATTCACAATATCCATTTTCTTCAGCGCCTCAACAGTTGCCTTGAGTTCGCCTTCAGTTGCGCGGTGAGTAACGATGATGAGTTCAGCATCGCTATCGCGGCCATTCTGATCAACAGTTTGAATTGAAACGCCCTGCGCTGCAAAGCACTGCGCAATTGCTGCCAAAACACCTGATTTATCTTCAACTTCGAGGCGAATGAGGAACTTAGTCTTCGTTGTTTCAATAGGGGCGATGTCGCGATCGGCATAATCAGTCTCGCGCTGCCCAATTGAGTTCAGTGCGATGTGGCGGGAGACAGCAACTATGTCACCAAGAATTGCAGAAGCAGTTGGTTGACCACCTGCGCCACGACCATAGAACATCAGTGGTCCAGCTGATTCAGCTTCGACAAAGACAGCGTTAAAGGCATCTCGTACCGAAGCCAATGGATGGCTCTTATGAATCATCACTGGGTGCACGCGGACTGAAATTTCATCAGCAGGAGTGAGTTCAGAGATGGCTAGTAATTTAATGACATGATCCATCGATTTAGCGATAGCAACATCTTCCAAAGTGATTTTTGAGATTCCTTCGCGATACACATCATCGACTGTGACGCGTGTATGGAAAGCAAGTCCAGAGAGAATGGCAGCCTTAGCAGCTGCATCAAAGCCTTCAATATCTGCAGTTGGATCTGCCTCAGCATAACCTAACTTCTGCGCTTCCTTTAAGACATCGGCAAATTCACGGTTATCTTCATGCATCTTGGTAAGAATGTAATTTGTTGTACCGTTGACGATACCCATCAAACGAACGACGTGATCTCCTGCTAGTGAGTCACGGAGCGGACGAATAATTGGAATCGCACCAGCGACAGATGCTTCGTAGTAGATATCTTCACCCTTGGCATAAGCGGCGCTAAAGAGGTCAGCACCATGGCTGGCAAGGAGCGCTTTATTTGCGGTCACAATTGATTTGCGATTGTTAATTGCAGTCAGAGCCAATTCGCGCGCCGGCTCAATTCCACCCATGACTTCAACGATGAGATCAATCTCTGGATCGTTAACAATTGAAAGTGGATCTGTTGTAAACAACGCAGGGTCGAGACCTTCGTAAGGTTTGATTGTGCGAACTGCAATGCGAGCCAATTCAATCTTTACGCCGGCTCGAGTTGAGAGCTCTTCAGTATCTGCCAGCAATAGGCGAGCAACTTGGCTGCCAACAACGCCGCAGCCGAGCATGCCAATTCGAACAGGTTTATCTGCGGGGCTCATAAACCTATTCTTTCACATCAAGGGCGAGTAAATCTTCCTCATTCTCTCGACGCACAATTACGCGGGCTTTTCCATCTTTTACTGCGACAACAGGTGGTCTTGGCACATGGTTGTAATTACTTGCCATGCTGCGGCCATATGCACCAGTAGCCGGTGTTGCAATCAAATCTCCAGGAGCAATATCTGCAGGCAATTGGATTTCATTAATAATGATGTCGCCAGTCTCGCAATGTTTTCCAACGAGGCGTGACAAAGTTAGAGGCGCGCTACTGACGCGCTGTGCAATAACTGCAGAATATTCAGCGTCATACAAGGTTGGACGAAGATTGTCACTCATGCCACCATCTACTGAAACATATTTACGTGTGATGCCAGCGCTGACCACAACATCTTTGACATTTCCAACTTCATAGAGAGTAAACATGGTCGGCCCCACAATGTTGCGCCCTGGTTCTAGCGAAATCAAAGGGGTCTGCAGAGAATACTTCTTGCAGGCAGCATCAACAGCTTTGCGAATGGCAGGAAGTACATCGCTTGGTTCTACTGTCACATCGCCAGCTACATAGGCAATGCCATATCCCCCACCTAGATCAAGCTCTGGAAGTTCAACCTCGTATTCGTCACGATACCTACCCATAAACTCCATGAGGCGATCCGTTGCAATCTCATGAGCGTCTGAACCAAATATCTGTGAGCCAATATGGCAATGCACGCCAAGGAGTTCTAGCTCGGGATGTGCTTGCACTTTCTGCACAGCTTGCCAGGCAGCCCCTGAAGCAATAGAGAAACCAAATTTCACATCTTCGTGCGCCGTAGAGATTTTCTCGTGAGTCTGCGCTTGCACGCCAGGAATCAGTCTGATCATGACGGCTTGACGAACTCCATATCTTTTCGCCGCAGCAGCTACGCGCTCGATTTCGAAGAGTGAGTCAATAACAATAGTTTTAACGCCAACAGCGACGGCGCGTTCGATTTCAGCAACTGACTTGTTGTTTCCGTGAACTTCGATGCGTGCCGGATTGATGCCACCAGCCAAAGCGACCGCAAGTTCGCCGCCAGTGCAGACATCAATTCCGATGCCAATTTCTTCAATCCATTGGGCAACTGCAGTGCTGATAAATGACTTAGCTGCATAAAAGATTGTTCCCGCGTGATTGCCAAACTCATTCCTGAGCCCGTTATTCCAAGCTAATGCGCGCGCCTTAAATGCTTCTTCATCCAAGAAGAACGCGGGCGTTCCAAATTCTTGCGCCAATTTTGCAGCCGAGATTCCTGAAAGGTGAAGTACTCCAGATTCAAATGAGACATTCTTTGACCACATAGCTACATCCTCTCCGGTGCGCTCACGCCCAAGAGATCAAGGCCATTCGCTAAGACTTGCATTGTTGCAGCGCACAGCGCAGCTCGAGCTGAGTGAACTGCAGTGGGTGCTTCATCGCCAAGTGGAAGAACGCGGCAATCTGCATAAAAGCCATGATAAACGCCAGCCAACTCTTCTAGGTAACGCGCAATGCGATGTGGTTCACGAAATTCAGCAGCGCTTGCAACAACGCGCGGATATTCAGCAAGTGCTCCTAATAGCTCATTTTCCCGATCGTGGACCAATTGCTCTGGATCAAATGTGTTGAGCTCTGCGCCAATCTTGAGTTCTTGCGCACTTCGCAAAACGGCAGCAATACGCGCATGCGCATACTGCACGTAGTACACGGGATTCTCATTTGTATTTCGACGCAAAACATCGATATCCATCACCATCGGTGTATCAACCGGGTAACGGATAAGGGTGTAACGAGCTGCATCTACGCCGACTTTTTCAACAAGTTCTTCTAGTGTGATGATGGTTCCAGCGCGCTTCGAAAGTTTTAGTTCTTCGCCGCCTTCCATGATCTTTACCAATTGACCAATCATGATTTCGACGTTGTATTCAGGGTTATCTCCAGCGCAGGCAGCAGTTGCTTTGAGGCGATGGATATAGCCGTGATGATCTGCTCCCAACATATAGATACAGATATCAAAACCACGTTCGCGCTTATTGATGTAATAAGCGGTATCAGATGCGAAGTAGGTGAGGTCACCATCTTCTTTCACAATGACGCGATCTTTATCATCACCAAAATCGGTTGTTCGGAGCCAGACCGCACCTGCTTCTTCAAAGACATGGCCTTGCGAGCGCAACTTCTCAAGACCATGCTGCACGGCGCCTGATTCATGGAGCGAGCGCTCAGAGAACCAGACATCAAAAGTTGTGTGGAAAGTTTCAAGAACACGCTGTTGTTGCGCCAATTGAACTTTATAGGCGGCCTCACGAAATTCTTCAGTTGTGGCAATCTTGGGATTAGCTGCAACTACTTCTTTCGCTAAATCAGCGATGTAATTTCCTTGGTATCCATCTTCTGGAATCGGTTGGCCGGTTGCTGCAGCTTGAACTGATTGCCCGAATAGATCCATCTGGCGACCGCGATCATTGATGTAGAACTCGCGAGTTACTGCCGCTCCTGCGGCGCTAAGAACGCGACCGAGAGAATCTCCTACTGCGGCCCAACGCGTATGCCCCAAGTGCAATGGGCCAGTCGGGTTTGCGCTAATGAATTCGAGATTAATTGCAACGCCGTGCAACGCCTTGCCTCGGCCATATTCCTTTTTGTTTGTAAGAATTGTCCGTACGAGTTCTGCCTGCGTCGCGCGATTAAGAGTGATGTTGATAAAACCTGGCCCTGCAATATCGACAGCGTTAACGCCGGCAATCTTTGCAATTTCTGGAAGGAGTACTTCGGCAACTTCGCGCGGGCTCTTTCCAGCCTCCTTCGCCAACTGCAACGCAATCGATGTGGCGTAATCGCCATGATCGCGATTCTTAGGGCGCTCCAGAGTGATGGATGCGGGGACCTGACCTGAGAAGCCCGCGGCGGTGAAAGCGCGCGCAACTGCAGCCTGTACATCGGCGCAGAGTTGATCTGTAAGCGAGGCTTCCACTCGGCAAGGTTAGCGGTTCGCCTTCGCAGCAGGAGAGTTTGTTACTTGTGCAGTACTACCTCTAATCTTGGGGATGCCGCGGGAGTGGTGAAATGGCAGACACGCAAGTCTTAGGAACTTGTGCTTCGGCGTGCGGGTTCAAGTCCCGCCTCCCGCACCAAAATTTACGATTGAATTACCTCTATGGCTAAACAATCTCCAGCAAAAGCGAAGAAGCTTCGGGGCGAAGCCATGCGCGCTGCCGCAGAGCGAAGAGCGGCAAAAGCTGCATCTCAATGCGATGTAGCCCGAGGCGAAGTAGATCTCGATGCTTATGCACAAGTCGATGGCGCCTGGCGCGAACTTGGATTGGCAGCGCCCGCGCGAAGAGCTCTTATTGATGATGGTTACTACAAGTTAAGCGACCTACGTAAAACTTCGCTCGATGCCATTAAGGATCTCCACGGTATGGGGCCTAATGCAATCCGCATTATTACAACGGCGATGAAGAAGGCTGATCTCTCGTTCCGAAAATAAAACGGGTGCGGCTAAACGCCTACAGAATAAAGCTATAGAGAAGTAACAAGCTGCCGCCTGCGACAGTGATTGCAGCAGCAGTACGTGTTTGTAGCCAGTTTTTTCCAAATTGAGTAAATGAAATGGCAAATATAAATGCGCCCGGAATGATTAAAACCAAACTCTTGAAAAGATTTGATTCGGCGCCAGTTTGGTAACGCAAATTGATAAGTCCCGCAGCAAGGGCAGCGTAGGCGCCCATTCTGTAATTGTTGATACGTTGCGTAGCCATAGTGTGAGTGTAAAGCAGAAGGGCGCCGGTTTCCCGACGCCCTTCCGTTACTTACCTTTGTACTTAGTGATCAGCTGGCATGCCTTCAGCATGTGACTTCATTCGTGCGATCTTCAAGATTGTTAGACCGAATACGCACTTCGCTAGAACGTCAGCGATTGAGTATCCAACCTGAATTGCCACGAATGATGATGCTGATTCATCACCTACGATGTTGAAGATGTAGGCGATTGGATAGACACCCCATGTTGCGATAAGTAGAAGACGTAGACGTCCTACTGTCTCTGCAACACCGGCTGGCTGGCGATCAAGTGACTTGCCAAGCTCTACGAAGAGTACGTAGAGGATGTAAAGGAATGGAAGTGTTGAAAGAACTCCGTAGAGAACCTGTGTGTTCTGGTCTGATGAGATTTCACCTGGGTAACCAAGAGCAATCATCGCAGCTGATGCTGGAACCAGACGCATGATGAGTGACTTAGCAACTGCTGCTGCAAGTGCTAGTACTGCAATAACTTCTACGAGTAGAAGTGGAACTGTGAGTAGCCAGTCAACGTAGCGATATGCCTCGTTAAATGCACCCTGCTCACCTGAAACATTTACAACCATTCCTTCTGAAGCTTCAGTGAATGAGTTGAAGATGCGCCAGTAGTGGTATGCCGCAATGAATGTAACCATTGATGACATAACGAGCGCGTTACGGTACTTAGGTAGAACTCTTGACTGTGACACCAATGTGTATACGGTGCAAGCAAGCATCGAGATTAAAGCAAATGAGAACACCGCATAAACGAGGTTCCATTGGTTGCTATCGAGTGTTACTGACATGTAGTAAGCCTCCGTGAGAGCTGTATCAGCGTGGACCGGTTGGTCCGAGCCGTTCAGATATCTATGGAGACCTCGAGGAGCTCCAGCGATCCTGACCCGATAAGTGTGAACCTCTTGCAGCCTATTTGCACCTACAAATTGTGTTTTTCCTGTGAAATTTTTACTACTCGAGCGTAAATTTGGGGTGAAATCGGACATTTATCTAGCGTGGGTACCCTTGCCGAATGAGAGAGCAGATGCGCGAATTACGCAGCTACCCAGGTTTCTACTCCCTCGCCGCCTCCCGTTTCATCTCCAATGTTGGAAATGGAATATCACCAATCGCCCTCGCCTATGGAGTCTTAAGTCTGCCCGGGGCCACCGGTAAAGATCTTTCGATTGTGATGGCAGCGCGCTTTGTACCTCTTCTCGGCTTCATGCTCTTTGGAGGTGTTATCGCAGATCGCTTCCAACGTAACCGTCTGGTTGGAAGTAGCGACATGATTGGAAGTTTTATCGCTGGCGTGAGCGCGCTCTCGCTCATCGCTGGCTTTTCTTCCACCTGGCTGCTTGCTGTGATGGGTGGAATCTTCGGAATTCTCAATGCAATCTGGTGGCCAGCTATGTCAGGCGTACTTCCTGAAATAGTTCCGAAAGAAAAATTACAACAAGGAAATGCGGTCGTTGGTCTGCTTACCAACATCGGCTACATAGTCGGCACGCTCAGTGGCGGAGTCATAGTTTCCACTGTTGGCGCTGGATGGGGCTTAATGGCCGATGCGATTACCTTCTTCATTGCTGGAGTCATCGTCTGGTTTCTACCGATCACTGGGCACGCCAAAGATAAGAGCCCAGGAATTATTCATGATCTCAAAGTTGGTTGGCGTGAATTTGTTTCACGATCATGGGTAATCGCAATGGTCTTCACCTTCGCGCTTATCAACATGGCATTTGAATCTATGCTCTCTGTGTTGGGGCCGCTCAATTTCAACGACCCCAAAACGGGCCCGCAACACTGGTCTTATAACCTGGCTGGACTTTCTATTGGGATGTTGATTGGAGGAATTTGGATTCTCAAAGTAAAGGTCGGGCGCCCACTCTTTCTCGCGATGGTACTCATCGCCATCTCTGCAATCTGGGATTTCACCCTCGCTTTTGATGCTCCTTTGGCGATTTCGATTGCCGCATCTATCTTTTCGGGCATCAGTCTTGAGATATTTATGGTGACGTGGAATACCTCATTACAGCACCACGTTCCCGAAGAGTCATATTCGCGAGTGAGCTCATACGACACACTTGGTTCTTTTGGTATCGCACCTCTTGGAATTGTCATCGCCGGGCCATTGGCTATGCACTTTGGTGTGAATACCATTCTTATCATCACTGGGCTGACAACACTAATAGCCTCAGTTGCTTCTCTCTTCGTTCCATCCGTTCGAAACTTGCGAAACGACTTGGTTGCCAAAAACGACTAGGCTCAGGATGTGATGGTCGAACCGGTTGTAGCTCCTCCCAAACTTCGTGGTTGGCTCCATCTGGTGGCGACACCTCTAGTTATTATCGCTTCTCTCGTTCTCTTCATTCTCAGCGGAGAATCTTTAAAGCTAGCTGTTGCTCTCTATTCCATTACAGCAATCATGCTCTTTAGCGTCTCTGCCATTTATCATCGAGTTCCTTGGATCCCGGCAAAGAAAAAAATTTGGCGGCGATGGGATCATGCCAATATCAATCTTCTTATAGCCGGTTCCTACACTCCATTTGCAGTCGCACTCCTAGAAAATCGTGATCGAAATATTTTGCTGGGAGTCGTATGGGCTGGCGCACTAATTGGCGTTGCGCTAAGAGTCTTCTGGGTCGGTGCACCGCGCTGGCTCTACGTTGCAAATTATCTATTGCTTGGTTGGGTTGCCGTCATCTACACCCCGCATCTCTACCGAGAGGGTGGTTTATGGGTGTTACTGCCAATACTCTTTGGCGGATTGCTCTACTCAATCGGAGCCATCTTTTATGCACTCAAGTTACCCGGAAGAAATGCAAAGTACTTCGGCTTCCATGAGCTCTTCCATGTTTTCGTACTGGCCGCATGGATATCTCAATATCTTGCCGTCTCAATCGCCATTTACCGAAAGTAGCCAGATGCCCTAATCTTGGCACCTCCCCGCTTGAAGATTGTGAGATGTGAGAAATGGCAGAGAAGAAGTTTCGTAGTTGGGTAGGTTTTCGCGAAGAAGAAGAGCGCGCACCTATCGCCAACCCTGTCGACCGCATTCGCGAACTCGAATCTCAATTAGCAGATCTACGTTCACGTCGTGACATCACCGGCCTAAGCCGCGAAGAGTTTGAAATTCTCGCAACTGAAACAGCGATGTCCATGATTAAGTCGGCCCAGGCTCGCGAAGCGAAGGCCTCCGCTGCTGCTGAGCGCTTGATGAATGAGAGCAACCGCGCCGCGAAAGACACTCTTGAAAACGCTGAAACGAAAGCGCGCAGCATTCTGGCAGGAGCTGAAAGCCGTGGACGTAAATATATTTCTACTGCAGAGGCAGAAGCTGCCGAACTCATCCGTGATGCCAGTCGTGAAGCTGCCACCATTGCAGATGCCAAGGTTCGCGAAGCAGATTCGATCGTTGAAAATAAGAAGCGTGAAGCGGTGGCCCTCACCTCGGCTGCCCGTCGCGAAGCAGAACGTGTTATTGCAGAGGCGGCCGAAAACGTCTCTGACTACCGCGCTTGGCTCGCAGAAATCATCATTGAATCAGAGCGTCTCTACCGCAGCCAAGCATCAGCGCTGACCGCTGCAGAATCTGCAATCGCACAATCTCGCGAAAAGCTAGATTCTGCCTTTGCTCGCCTAGCGCGCATGCAGTCACAAGTTGACGAATCATTTAACCAAGATGGCACGGTAAAGAAATCTGCTCCAATTAAAGTTGAAAGCAAGAGAACTCGCGCCGCAATCGCCGCTCCAAAGAAAAGCACAAAGAGCGTAGCTAAGAAAACACCAGCAAAGCGTAAGTAGTTTTCATGACTGCCAAACGCAGTATCCAATACATCCCAGCAATTGATGGACTGCGTGCGCTTGCAGTAATTGCAGTGATGTTCTATCACCTTGGTTTCTCCTGGATCCCTGGTGGCTTTCTTGGCGTTGATCTCTTCTTTGTTATATCTGGCTATGTCATTACCAGATTGCTCTTGGATTCAATTGCACAAAGTGGTGGTTTAGATCTGCGCGGGTTTTATCTAGCGCGTCTTCGTCGCTTGTTGCCGGCGCTACTTTTCATGCTCACCACAACAATCATTGCTGTTGGAATTTGGGCCCCAGATACGATCAAGCGGCTACTGGTTGATACTCCATTTGCCCTTACCGGCACTATTAATTGGTGGCTCGTTGCAAATGAACAAGATTACTTCGAAAGTATCGGCCGGCCACCTCTTCTGCAACACACCTGGTCGCTCGCCGTAGAAGCACAGTTCTATCTTGTGTGGCCGCTAATTCTCTACTTTATTCTCAAAAAATTTGGAAAAAAACATATTCCAGTTGCAGCGCTTTCGATTGCAGCTGCCTCAGGTATTGCACTGCTCTTCGTCTCTTTGTCGATTGATGCAGCCAACGCATCAAAGGTAAGCCATATCTATTTTGGTACAGATACACATAGCATCGGCCTCTTTCTTGGGGCCGCACTAGCCGTCAGTTGGATTCCACAGAACTTTAAAGTTGAGCTATCGCGTAAAGGTCAGAATTTCATCGATGGAATTGGCATCGTTGGCTTTGTCGGAATCCTTGCAACGTTCTTACTCATCGATGCCTCAAATCCCGCGATGTATAAGGTTGCCTTTCCTTTGGCTGGAATTTTTGGGGCAGCAATCATTGCCTCGATTGTTCATCCTGCATCACGATTTGCGCCGATCTTGCAGAACAAGGTGCTTCTTTGGATAGGTGAGCGTTCCTATGCCATCTATCTCTGGCACTGGGTGATCTTTCAAGTAACGCGCCCTACCGTTGATCTAGCAGGTCAAGCTTGGGCGCTCTACTCGCTGCGCATTCTGATTGTCTTTGCTCTTGCTGATATCTCACTTCGCTATGTTGAACTTCCAATTCGCCGAGGTGTTATTCAATATTGGATTAAGGGACGCAAATACCGGACGAAGAAAGAACGTAACCGCCAAACTTCTCTCCTTGGTACAGCGACCGTAATCGTCGTGATTATCGCTGCAGTCATCAGTGTTCGCGCTATCTCAATAGCTAACGATGCCCGTACCGCTCTTGAAAAGTCATTGACAGTCGATACATCTACCCAGTCGCCCACAGAGACCGATGGACTCTGGGTTACTGGAGACTCTGTCATCCTAGGAATTCGTTCAGTGCTTGAGCAGAACCGCCCAATTTCCCTCGTCAATGCACGCATCGGGCGTCAAGCACCTGAGCTACTTGAGGTACTGATTCAAGATCAACCCCAAGCCTCAGAGTCACCCATCATCTTCAATTTAGGCAATAACAACGCGCTTTCACGCGAACAAGTAGAAGAGATTTTTGAAGCGGTAAAGGGCCAGCCTCAAATCATCGTCGTGAATACCGCTGTCCCCCGCCCTTGGCGTGATGGAAATAATCAGATTATCAATGAAGTTGCAGCGAGATATCCGCAAGCGGATGTGGTTGATTGGAATGCAATTTCAAATGGGCGTCCTGAGTATTTTGCACCCGACGGAGTTCATCTGGTGCCCGCAGGTGTCAACGCTTATGTCGGTGCGATTTTGGAGAAGTTGCAAGACCAATAAAAAACCCCGCCATTTCTGACGGGGTTTTTTATAAAGTACTTCTTATTCGAATTGGCCAGCAAATCCAAACGCTGGCGCAACTCCGTATGAACCATCTGCATACACTGCAGTGACTCGGAATGATGTTGATCCATCTGCTGATGTCTTAGCAAACTCTGCAGCATATGTAGTTGCAGAAACTTCAGAGACAACTTTCCACTCGCCCATATTCGCGCGAGTTTCGATTGTGTATCCAGTTACATCACCAGCTGGAGCTTTCCAAGTAATCACCATGACAGACTTGGAGCTATCTTTCCAATTTCCGATAAAGCGAGAAGGTGCTTCACCTGTCGCTGCTGCGGGATCGATAGTTGCAGGTGCTGCTGATTCAGTGGTTTCCTCAGTTGCTTCTTCTGTTGCTTCTGGAGCAGCTGATTCAGTGACAGCTGGTTCTGTAGCTGGCGCTTCGTCAGAGTCTTTTCCTGAATTTGAAATTACGATGGCAGCGAGCAATACAACAGCGGCAAGAACTGCGAAGAGCGTCTTGCCGGATGAGCCCTGACGTGGGGCTGCGCTTGGCTTAGCAGCAGCTGCCTTGACCGCTGGCTTAGCAGCCGCTGGAGCCGGAGTAGTTGAAACGTTTACTGGTGTTGATGCCTTGAGAGCAGTTGCCTTCTTGACCGCGCTCTTCTTCACAGTTGCCTTCTTGGCAACGGCCTTTTTTGTAACAGCCTTCTTGGTTGTTGTCTTCTTCTTCGCTACTGCTTTCTTAGCTACAGTCTTCTTGACTGCGCTCTTCTTCGCTACTGACTTCTTCTTTGCAGCCGTCTTCTTAGCCGGAGACTTCTTCACGGCTTTTTTGACTGCGCTCTTCTTCTTAACTGCCACGGTGTATCTCCTTGAGTGATTGAGAAATCTAGGGTCTAGACGCTATGAGCCTAAGTTTATCCCAGAGAGGTAAGCAATCCGATCACATGTGGCGCTATTGCTCGGAGTGATTTTCCGCGATGACTTATCGCATCTTTCTCCTCTGCGCTCATCTGAGCGCTAGAAATCTCGTATCCCTCGGGGCGGAATATTGGGTCATAGCCAAAACCGTGTTCGCCGATGGGAGCTCGCAATATCCAACCATCGAAGTGCGCCTCTTCGCAATGGCTTCTTCCATCAGGTAGATAGAGAGCTGCGACGCAGGTGAAGTGTGCGCTCCGTTTCTCATCCGGCACTTCAATTAATTGTGTAAGTACTTTTGCAGTATTCGCTTCATCATCGCCATGTGAACCAGCCCAGCGCGCTGAAAAAATACCAGGATCTCCGTTTAGTGCATCAACACATAGACCACTGTCATCTGCAATTGCAGGTAGCCCGGTAGCTAGCGACATCTCGCGCGCCTTCTTTAAAGCATTCTCCTGAAATGTCTTTCCATCTTCTACGACATCATGTAAATCTGCAAATTTATCCAACCCTAGAAGCTCAATCTGGCCCGGTGCAATGGCATCAAGAATTCGTCGAAACTCTTCTATCTTGCCCTTATTGCGCGTTGCCAGCAGTAGTTGATGGGGCATCTACTTCGCTAACGCACTCTTCTGCAGTTGGGTGAGTTCGGCGCAACCTGCAACAGCTAAGTCGAGTAGCCCATCTAAGAGTGCGCGATCAAATGGTGCGCCTTCTGCAGTTCCTTGCACTTCAATAAAACGACCATCGCCAGAACAGACAACGTTCATATCTGTTTCAGCGCGAACATCTTCTTCGTAACAGAGATCCAACATTGGTGCTCCATCGATAATTCCAACGCTGACTGCTGCGACAGAATCAGCAAGAGGTTTTGCTCCTGCCTTAATGTGACCTTCTTTCTGAGCCCATGCAATTGCATCAGCGAGTGCGACATATGCGCCAGTGATTGCAGCGGTACGCGTTCCACCATCAGCCTGCAATACATCGCAGTCAATCACAATTGTGTTCTCGCCTAGTTCTTTCATATCAACGATTCCGCGGAGAGAGCGTCCTACCAGTCGAGAAATTTCTTGAGTTCTTCCACCGAGTTTTCCCTTTACGCTCTCGCGATCAGAACGTGTATGAGTAGCACGCGGAAGCATTGAATACTCTGAAGTTACCCAACCATTTCCAGAATCCTTTAACCAACGCGGAACTCCGGGTGTAAAGGATGCAACACAGAGAACTCGAGTCTTACCGAACTCAACGAGTACTGAACCTTCGGCATGGTCGAGCCATCCTCGCGTGATTTTGATTTCGCGAAGTTGATTTACCTGACGTCCATCGTTACGTACCATGAGTTGCTCCGGTTTCCCTATAGATCTTGATGTTGAACTGCTGTGACTTCAGGTCCCAGGAACCTGCGAGCGAGCGACTCAAAAGCTTGAGCATCTCCTGTTGCTAAGAATGTATGCGTTGGAGGGGTACTAGAAGGTGCGCGCAATAGCGAGTTCTCGATAAGTACGCGATAAAGATCTTTGGCAGTCTCCTCCGCGCTAGAAACAAGAGAGACTCCATTGCCCATGACATAGGAGATTACTCCGGTAAGAAGTGGGTAGTGCGTACATCCAAGAACCAAGGTATCGACGTCGGCATCTATCATCGGCTGTAAATATTCACGGGCGACTTTGGTAATTGCATCCCCAGATGTTTCGCCGCGTTCAACATATTCAACAAAGAGTGGACAGGCGATTGAGTGAATTGTTAATTGTGGTGCTGCAGCAAAGGCGTCCAGGTATGCCTTGGAATCGATAGTGGCGCGTGTGCCAATAACTCCAACTCGACCAGTGCGAGTAGCAGCAACTGCGCGACGAACTGCTGGCTGAATCACTTCAATAACAGGGATTGAGTATCGCTCGCGCGCATCACGGAGCATCGCAGCACTTGCTGTGTTACATGCAATCACTAGCGCCTTAACTCCTTGGCTAACTAGAAAATCTAGAGTCTCTAGCGAAAAATCTCTGACTTCCGCTAGTGAACGTGGACCATATGGACCGCGCGCAGTATCACCAATATAAATTGTGGATTCATTTGGAAGTTGATCAAGGATTGCGCGTGCAACAGTGAGTCCACCAACGCCAGAATCGAAGATTCCAATTGGCGCGTTACTCATGGGTTTTAGTCTAACTGGGGAAGTTAAGCCCACAAAGTTCCATCAAGCCCTTCGGTTGCTTCATCTACGCTGGAACCGTAAATTCCCGTTGATAAGTACTTCCAACCCGCATCGCAGACGATAAATGCAATATCTGCATCTCGGCCATCACGAATCGCCTCTTGCCCCATCGCGATAGCTGCATGCAAAATTGCTCCAGTTGAAATACCAGCGAAGATACCTTCTACTTCAAGTAATTCGCGCACGCGTCTGACTGAGTCTTCTGCACCCACTGAAAAACGTCGAGTCAGGACACTGGCATCGTAGAGTTCTGGAACAAATCCTTCATCAATATTTCGCAGGCCATAAACCAGTTCGCCGTAACGCGGTTCGGCGGCAATAATCTGAATATCTGGATTCTGCTCACGTAGGTAACGCCCAGCTCCCATCAAAGTTCCAGTCGTGCCAAGACCTGCAACAAAGTGTGTAACAGTTGGAAGATCTTTAAAAATCTCAGGGCCAGTACCAGAGTAATGTGCAAAGGTATTTGCAGGATTGCCGTATTGATAGAGAAAGACATAGTCAGGGTGTTGAGCAGCTAACTCTTTGGCAACTCTTACAGCCTCGTTAGATCCACCTGCTGCGGGAGAAGAGATAATCTTCGCTCCCCACATTTCAAGAAGTTGTCTTCGTTCTGGACTTGTATTTTCAGGCATCACACAAATTAAGTTATAGCCACGAACTTTGGCAGCCATCGCGAGAGAAATTCCGGTATTACCACTGGTCGGTTCAAGAATTGTTGAGCCAGGCTTAAGCAGACCATCACGCTCTGCAGCTTCAATCATCGCGATGGCTGTGCGATCTTTAATGGAACCGGTTGGATTGCGATCTTCCATCTTCGCCCAGAGACGCACATTTGGAGCAGGTGAAAGACGAGGTAAACCTATGAGTGGAGTGTTACCTACTGATGATTCAAGGGAATCGTAGCGAGCCAAAATTAGCCACCAGCGACAGCAGGCAAGATGGTGATTGAGTCACCATCTTTAATTGGCGCCTCAAGTCCCCCAAGAAATCGAACATCTTCATCGTTGATATAGACATTGATGAAGCGACGTAGCGCACCATTTTCAAGGAGTCTTTCACCGAGACCCGCATAGTTGGAGTCAAGGTTGGTAATCACAGCTGAAAGAGTTGCACCTTCAGCGCTGACTGCCTTCTGATCCTTTGTATACGGACGTAGAATCGTTGGGATGCGTACTTCGATTGTCATAGCCGTATTATCGCTAAAAAACGCCGTGAACTCTAATTGAGATTTATGCGGTAATTACGACTGGTTCTTCAGTGACAGCACCATCAATAATGCGATACGAGCGGAACTCCGTCGCAGGTGCAATCTCTTTGCGTGTAGAGACGAGGACATAGTGAGCCCCTGGCTCTCCTGCATAGGCGATATCAGTCCTTGATGGGTAGGCCTCGGTCTCAGTATGCGAGTGGTAGATCACGACAATCTCTTCATCGTTGTCATCAACTTCGCGATACAGGGCCAACAAATCCTTAGGATCGAATTCGTAGAAAGTTGGTGAGTGAGCCGAGTTAACCATCGGCTTAAGTCGTATCGCTTTATCTGATCCCACTGGCCCAAGAACAACACCGCAGCATTCGTCGGGATATTCAGCGCGCGATTGCTCGAGGATTGCATCAACTATCGATTGTGAAATCTCTAGAGTCATGCGCGAATACTACATGCCTTAAGAATTACCTAACTGCGCCTCTTCATCTTCGTCAGCATCGTCAATAAGCGCACTCAATAGCGTTTCTTGTAACCAGCCAAGCCAGGTGTAGACGGCATAGACCCCACGTAAAGGATCATCAGGAGCCAGTAGTTCAAGCTCTTCATGCGAATTGTTCTCAACTTTGAGGCGAACTCCAAGGGCGAGGCGAATGTCATTGATTGCGCCAAGCCATGCATTTGCATTCTCATGATCTAAATCAACAGTTCCATCATCAGAAGATTTCAGATGGATACGCATTGAAATCGCATGCGCTTGCTTCTTCTGCCGCAGAGTAGATTCGGTATAACGACGAAACTCTGATGCATCAACCGAATCAGCATATGCATTTGGAAGTAATCGATGAAGCACTTCATCTTCAGGTGGGGAATCATGAGAAGTGATGCCAACCATCGCAGCGAGTGGATCATCATGGCCATGGTCTGTTCGTTCAGCTAATAGTTCAATAATTTGTTCGCAGAGATTGAGGAGAACTTCCTTTTCGCTATCCGCAAATTGGGCAATATAGGAATGATCACCGTGACGCTTAAAGCCTTCGGTAGCCGTCACAGCTGGTCACCGCGTTGCAGCGTGGCCCACAAACCATATTCATGGAGACGGGCAACATCATGTTCCATCTCTTCACGACTGCCGGTCGAGACGATTGCTTTGCCATCATTGTGCACTTGCAACATTAATTCGGTCGCACGCGCCTTTGAATATCCAAAGAGCTCCATAAAGACATAGACAACATAAGTCTGCAGATTTACTGGGTCATCCCAGACGATGGTGACCCAGGGTGTATCTCCTGAAAATATTGCACGGATCTCTTCTTCGATTTTATCCGCGGTTTTTACCATCACCGGATAATGATATTGAAGGTGGGGCTACTTATCGCTCCCCAGTTCAGATCCGCTGGCACGGTAACGCGCAGGGTTGCTACCCCTCGTGGCTGCGCACCAAGGGTGAAAGTAAATACACCCTGAGCATCAGTAGTAACTGGTTGGCCAACTAATTGCCACTGCTTACCAACTAACTTCTCAACCTGAACTATCGCTCCCTCAGAACGTGGGCGGATACTTCCAGCCAGCGTAAGTGATTCATTGGTTCGCACTGTGCCCGGTACAGAGACTGTCATCGTCCGATTTACAGTCACTGCAATTTCTGCGCCGATGCCTTCGCTACGTTCCCACGTTGCATCAGAGAAAACGCGGACTGTGGTTGCTTTGCCGAGAATCACAGCCTTCTCGATACGTCCATCCATGTCCGTGGTGACATTTGCCAGTGTTCGCCAGGTGGTTTCGCCGGGAGATTTACCTTCAATGCGCACCGGAGTATTTGCAACAGGCGACTTATCTTTAATTGAGAAAGCAGCGGTTACGACAATTGGATTTCCATAATCAATGGTCGCTTTATCAATAGCTGATGTAACGCTAACGCGGTCTGGCGCTATCTGCTTGGCAACGTTTCGAACATTCTCGGTTGCAAGTGGCTCTTGCATGCCCAGTGTCCATGCTGTGATTCCACCAAGGCGATATTTAGCAGCCATCGCCGCGCGCATTTCCCAGCCACGGGCATCTTGATACCAAGCTGTGCGCGTGGCCGTACAAGTAGTTGCAAGGCCTGTTGCAGTCTGCCCGTTATAAGTCTTCTGATATGTAAATGTGCTCTCACCAAATTGTTCATTGTAAGTTGGTGTAGTTCCGTATGTTTCAGCAAGTGAAAGTGCATTGCGCATCACAAATGTTGCCGCCTTCGCTCCAACCTTCACGGACTTAGCTAGGTTTGCAGGACAGACTCCATTGACAGCAGTTACCCAATCGCGACCGTACCCAGGAACTCCGATATACACCTTCGATGCAGGCATGATCGAAACTGCATACTTCACAGTTCTTTCTGTCCAAGCCAGCGGACCAATGGGGCCAACTTTTGAAACTGAGTAGTCGTACGTCATGATGCGAAGGCGATCGATATACGCTGCAATATCAGCCCAGGCATAGACAAAATAGCCCTTCTGTTTCTCATTTGGATTCCAGACATATGGCGTTGATACAGAGAGCAATTTATTCTCAGCTTTAAGAACAGCGCTTAGCTCTCTGACCAAGGCTACCCAATTTGGGGCCGTTGACTTCCATGTTGTATTTCCGTCAACAAATGCGAAGCCTTCAAAATCCAAATCAATTCCGTCGTAATTGTGCTTGCGGATTAAATCCATAATCGCGCTTATGATCTGTGCACGCGATGTGGGTGATTTCAAGAGCCCTGCTAAAACTAGCTTCGCCGTGCCGTCTGTAATGGTTGGGATAATCGTGAAACCCGCGCTCTTGAGCGCAGTCAGTGGTTGATCTATCGGAACGCTGGGATTAGCTGGCGCATAGAGATCGGTAACGACTGCAACCTTATTCTTGCCATCAAATTTGAGGGTGTACCAAAATGGCATAACCTCTTTAATGATGTCTGCGTTATTGAGTGCATCAGGCAGAGAAGTCTTCATTGAGTAATAAGGAATCCACCCTGTAAGAATTTTGCGCGGGGCATTCTCGGCTCTTGCAATTGGCGTCGTTAATCCAAGAATGAGTAGCGAAGCCAGCGCTGCCCTAAATAACTTTGAAACCATAGATGTTGACACAGTTAGCTCTGACCTGCCGGACCATTGGGATTGCGACGAAACTTACTCTTAATCGAATTGGTGAGGTATCCACCGTATTCACGATCGAGCGCCCAGACATTAAGTAAGAAGCAGAGTATGCAAATTGCTTTGAGCGCAATTGGAAATGGCCCAGTCACAAAGAAGACGCTGATTGAAATTCCGAAGAAGTTGATAAGACCCATAACAATTCGTCGCAAAATCTTGAGGGCTAACTGTTCAGTCAAACGCTTTGCAGTCCGTGATGAAAGAGCTAGTGAAAGTGGTCCGCTCAAGAGGAGGCCATAGATAATGATGGCCACGACGAGCGCGAGCGATTCCACGTTCTTCTCCTATGTGTTAAGCGGCTTCCAAGCTGTATGAGTCGATGCAAAGAGTGCCATATCAATCTGCCGACCGTCCTCACGTGTGACCTTGTTGCGCAAGATTCCTTCTTTTTCAAAGCCTGCTTTCATGAGAACTTTCTGTGAAGCCTCATTATCGACATCTACCAACCCATCAATACGGCGAAAACCAAGAGTTGCGAAACCATAATCAGAAATCATCATTGCAGCCGTTGTGCCGATTCCCTTTCCTCGCATCGACTTCTCCATCCAATATCCAATTTCAGCTGTGTGATTTTTGATATTGATTGTGTGGAGTGAGATGACTCCAGCAAACTTTTGATCGCCACCATTACCGTGCTCAATCACAAAGCGAAGTTCGCGTCTTTCGGCAAGGCTAAACGGGTCAGAGCGCACAAATTCAATTGCGTGATCGATTGTGTAGTTGGTTGGAACAGTTGTGAATGCAGGAATCAGTGGGTCCTGACAAGCTTGGAAGATACTGTCGATATCTGATTCGGTGCTGGGCCGAAGTGTTACTAGGCCGTATGTAAGCGTAGGTATTTCACTCGGCCACCAAATCATGGATTAACCGACTAATTCGGAGTCGCGGTTCCTTGAAGGATCGTGCGTGCAACTTAAATTCGATGGAAGTTCGGCGCATGAATCACAGAGCAGTATCAGTTGATGACATGAAGCAGTATCACAATTTCTAAAGGTCTTTGTAGAAGCGCTGCATTTTTCGCATTCGCCAATTACCTTCGCTTTATCTGAGAAATCCATAGTCATACGGTCATCAAAGACGTAAAGAGAACCTTCCCAAGCGCCTTGATCGCCAAAACGTTCTCCGTACTTAACAATTCCACCGTTAATCTGATAGACCTCATTAAATCCACGATTTTTCATGACTACAGAGAGAATCTCGCAACGGATTCCGCCGGTGCAATATGTGACTACCGGCTTGTCTTTGAGATGGTCATACTTACCACTCTCAATTTCCTTAACAAAGTCGCGTGATGTGCTGACATCGGGAACAACAGCATTCTTAAATTTTCCAATTTTTGCCTCGTATGCGTTGCGACCATCGAAGAAGACAACTTCATCGCCACGTTCTTTAACCAGCTCATCCACCTGATCAGGCCGCAGATGTATTCCGCCACCTACAACGCCATTTTCATCTACCTGAATTTCACCAGGGTTTCCAAATGCCACGAGCTCTTCTTTAACGACGACGCGAAGGCGAGGAAAATCATTTCCTGTCCCTTCAGACCATTTAAATACAGTCTTCTTAAAACCTGAATATCGACGAGTTAAAGTGACGTACTTCTTCACATCAGCCATTTTGCCGCCGACTGTTCCATTTATTCCGTGGGGAGAAATCAAGATGCGACCCTTGAGATTTAAGGATTCACAGAGATTTTTCTGCCAGAGCAGTACCGCTTCAGGGTCTGCAATCGGCGTAAAGCAGTAGTACAGAACCACCTTATTGAGCTTAGGCGCGTGCTTGTTCATGTAGATATTCTAATGGGGCTACCCGCAGTAAGAAAAACCTATTTTTTGCTCACAGAAATCCAGATTTCTTTTTCTTTTCCACAGCCACGCTCCCCTTCGCGCCTGCATTCGCTCTCTTTTGTCAGCGCCTACTTTCATGATGCTCCCATGACAACAGCCAAGCTCCATGATGTAGAAGAAGCTTCTGCAACTGTTGCGCACCTACTTACCGCGCTTCCTTGTGCGCAGACAATGCTCCAACTGGAACAGATAGATCCCTTTGCGCTCTCACCAAGTGATCGCATCGACTATCTCTCGGCTCTCGAGCGACAAGATGGCTGGCTCTATGCCCTCAAGCAACGGGCTATCACGGCAGTAGCTGGATTTACGCCTTCTCTTGGCGACGGAGCGCTAGCTGGAGTAGATGAAGTTGAGCGCGAAGATATTTCAACTGCACTTCGGTTGGCTCCAGCGACTGCGCAATCACGTATCGATATCGCTCGCACCCTTGTAAATAGCCTGCCGCAGACTTGTTCGGCCTTAGCCACTGGCGAAATCTCTTCTGCACATGCCACAGTTATTGCGCGTGAGACAGCACTTGCAATTCGCGATGGTGCTCCAGAGTCAACAATTTTTCACATTGAAGAGCGCGCACTGGCCTATGCCGAATTTCATACTCCAGGTCAAGTTGCGAATTTGGTACGTACCCAGATTGCAAAGTTAGCTCCAGAAGAGTTTGAAGAGACTGTCACCAAAGCTCAATCACTTCGTCGCGTCTCTTGTTATAACGATGCCGATGGTATGTCTACAGTCGTTGCGATTCTTCCCGCTGCTGATGCACAGATTGTTATCAACTCCATCGAAGCTTTTATCCTTCGCCAGAACCAGAGCGATGAAGCTGCAGGTTCAAGAGATTCCAACCGCACCGCGGATCAAAAGCGTGCAGATGCTTTGACAGCGATATGTGCAACTGTCCTCAGCGATCTCTCTTCCACTGTTACTGCACATCGCCGCCCTCTCACCGTTAACGTCACTGTCGATCTACCAACGCTTCTTGGGCTTGCTGAGAATCCTGGACAACTCGCTGGTTACGGCGCAATTCCTGCCTCTGTTGCCCGCCATCTAGCAAGTGATGCCAGTTGGAAGCGATTTATCACCGAGCCGCAGAGTGGAAACTTGCTCGATTTTGGTCGTGAAAGTTATCAACCGCCGCAGGCACTAAAAGATTTTCTGATTGCTCGCGATCGCACCTGTCGCTTTCCCGGATGTCGCCGATCAGCGCTTCTCTCTGATCTCGATCATGCCCAGAGTTGGGATAACGGAGGCGCGACTTCTCCCGGCAATGTTGGGGCTCTCTGTCGAAGACACCATCGCTTGAAAACTCACGATGGATGGAAGGTTGAAAGCTTCCCTGATGGCTCATGTACCTGGACTTCACCGCTCGGCAAGCGCTTCTTCACTCCTGCGAGGCCTATGGGAGAGCCAATCTAGAGTTGCAGGTAGTTGAAAGTTCAACTACCTTTCAACTATACCTTTCGAGATTCGGAGCCTTTCGTGCCAGCAGTAACAGTCAGTGACATCACTATCTTGCCTCGCATCAGCGATGCAACGCAGCTACGTGCACGACGCGTGCAGAGCATTACAACTGCACCGCAAGGTTATGAAGGTGAAGGCTTTCCAGTTCGTCGCGCATTTGCAGGAGTTGATCTAGCGCTCCTTGATCCATTTATTCACTTGGATCAGATGGGTGAAGTTGAATACGCGCCAGGTGAACCTAAGGGAACTCCTTGGCATCCACATCGCGGTTTTGAAACTGTTACATACATTATTGATGGCATCTTTGATCATAAAGATTCCAATGGTGGTGGCGGAACAATCTCTAATGGAGATACACAGTGGATGACTGCTGGTGGAGGAATCCTTCACATTGAAACTCCCCCAGAGCATTTGGTGATGTCTGGTGGTTTATTCCACGGCTTCCAATTGTGGGTCAATCTTCCAGCAGCGAAGAAGTGGTCACCACCTGCATATCAGGATGTTCGCGCAAACGATGTTGCGCTAATCTCAACTCCAGATGGTGGTTCACTGATTCGCATCATTGCTGGCGAGCTCGATGGACATATAGGCCCTGGTTCTACTCAAACTCCCATTACTTTGATTCACGCAACTGTGGCACCTGGCGCGGAACTTCGTCTGCCATGGCGCAAGGATTACAACGCACTTGTTTACACAATGTCTGGACATGGATTTGTTGGAGATGAACAGCGTCCAGTTTCAATGGGACAACTCACTGTCTTTGGTGAAGGCGATGCCATCGTTGTTCGCGCTGCTGCACAGCAAGAATCACGTTCACCAAACCTTGAGCTCTTTATTCTCGGTGGCCAGCCAATCAAAGAACCTGTCGCATGGATGGGTCCCTTTGTCATGAATACAAAGCGCGAAGTCCTTCAGGCATTTGAAGATTTCCAGAAGGGCCTTTTGGGCTCCATTCCTGCTATTTATAAGGAGGATGCCAAGCGTCCGGTCAATCGCACAGATAAGTTATCTGGCGACGTTTTAGATGTTCATAACGCTCCCACAACCTTGCAAGAGGGATAATTTCTTGCATGGCACTTAGGCTGCAATGCATTACCGTCGATGCACATGATCCACTAGCGCTAGCTCAATTCTGGTCTGAAGCACTTGGTTGGAAAATTGGCGAAGATGTAAACGAGATCGAAGTCTGGATTGAGCGAGAGTTAGGCGATCCAAAGAACACAGGATTTCCTGACATCCTCTTTCTCAAGAATTCAGATAAGAAACAGGGCAAGAATCGATTGCACTTGGATCTTCGCCCCGATGATCAGGCCGCAGAAGTTTCTCGCCTTGAGAAGTTAGGAGCGAAGCAGATTGATATCGGTCAATCAGCGGAGCCCACATGTACATGGATCGTGATGGCAGATCCCGAAGGTAATGAATTCTGCGTCTTAAAGAGCCTTGAGCGCTGAGACTACCTTAGTTAGAGATGCCTTGGCATCACCAAAGAGCAACATTGTCTTTGGATCATAGAGAAGTTCGTTTTCGATACCAGCAAATCCTGGGCGCATTGAGCGCTTCAGGAAGATGATGTTGGCAGCGTTATTGACTTCAAGAATTGGCATTCCATAGATAGGACATCCTGGAGTTGTCTGCGCTGCAGGGTTCACGACATCGTTTGCACCGATAACAATTGCAACATCTGTCTGACCGAAAGTTGGATTCACTTCATCCATCTCAGCTAGCTGATCGTAAGGAACATTTGCTTCTGCAAGAAGCACGTTCATATGTCCTGGCATGCGACCTGCAACTGGGTGGATACCGTATGCAACATCAATTCCCTTAGAGAGCATTAAGTCAGCAAGCTCGCGCACTGTGTGCTGCGCTTGTGCAACAGCGAGACCGAAGCCAGGAACGATAACAACGCGACGTGCATAGTTGAGCAAGATTGCAACGTCATCAGCTGAACCTGAACGCACTGGGCGTTCTTCTGCTGAACCTGATGCTTCTTGTGGCTTTGCAGTAAATGCACCGAAAAGAGTTCCAAAGAGTGAACGGCCCATCGCTTCTGCCATCAATCGAGTAAGAATGGTTCCAGATGCACCAACCAGAGTTCCGGCGATGATGAGAAGTGTCGATGAGAGCACATAACCACTTGCTGCAACGGTCAGACCAGTAAATGCGTTAAGGAGTGAGATAACGATTGGAACATCTGCGCCGCCAACCGGAAGCACGAAGAGCACACCGAAGATAAGTGAGAGCACCGCTAGGACAAGGAGTGGTGTAGTTCCAAGAGCAACAACCACCCAGACTGAAACTCCAAGCGTTGCAGCAAGAGTTGCAGCAATAACAAAACGTCCGCCCGGGAATACAACTGGTCGTGTAGTCATCAACTCTTGGAGTTTCATAAAGGTGATGATCGATCCGCTGAAAGAGACGCACCCTACAACAACGGTAAAGACCGTAAAGATAACTTCAGCAGTTGTGGCTTCTGCACCAAGGTTGAGATATTCCACGATAGCAACGAGGGCTGCAGCGCCTCCGCCAACGCCGTTAAAGAGTGCAACAAGCTGCGGCATCTGTGTCATCTCAACTTTTCGAGCAGCTGGGACACCAATGACAAGACCTACTGCGATTGCGCCAACGATCCACCCAAGATTATTGAGCGGAGCTCCATAAAAGAACACTGCAAGTGTGGCGACGGTTGCACCGAATGCACCGATGAGATTTCCACGTCGCGCAGTCTTAGGATGAGACAGGCCCTTAAGAGCCAAAATAAAGGCAACACCTGCTGCCAGACCAATCAGGCTATAGAGAGTGCTATTCATTACTCGCCTCCCTTAGCGCTGTCGTTCTTTTTCACTTTAAACATCTCCAGCATTCTGTCGGTAACAACGAAGCCACCGACCATATTGATTGTCGCAAGAACAATCGCTGCAAGAGATAAGCCAAGTTCAAGGTTAGTTTTGCTGTGATCAGCCACGATGATTGCGCCCACGAGGATGACGCCGTGGATTGCATTTGCACCAGACATCAGAGGGGTGTGGAGCGTTGATGAAACCTTAGAGACAACTTCAAAGCCCACAAATACTGCGAGTACGAAGATGGAGATGATTGCGATTGCATCCATTAGAGATTCCCTCCGGGCATGTGCTTTTTACCCGCATGACAGAGGGCAGATTTATCAATAATTTCATCGGTGAAATCGATATTGAGCGCTACAGGTGCGCCATCTTTACTTGGAGTGGTCATCAAAGTTAAAAGATTGACAACGTTGCGTGAGTACAAGCTAGATGCGTGGAATGGCAGCTGGCTTGGAACATCTTTTCCGCCCCAGATCTGAACTCCCTTTGCAGTAACAACAACTTCACCAGGCTTTGATCCTTCAACGTTTCCGCCTGTTTCTGCAGCTAGATCAACGATGATGGTTCCAGCTTCCATCGCATCCACCATCTGCGCTGTCATCAAGCGAGGTGCAGTGCGACCAGGAACAGCGGCAGTTGTAATCACGACATGTGACTTGGCAATATGAGGAGTTAGGAGTTCACGTTGCTTGGCGGCGCGTTCTTCAGTCATCTCGCGCGCATAACCGCCAGCGCCTTCAAGTGCTTCAAGTTCGAGGTTGATAAATGTTGCACCCATTGACTTCACTTCATCGGCAGAAGATGGGCGCACGTCGTAAGCGCTGACAACTCCACCGAGGCGGCGCGCTGTTGCAATCGCTTGCAGACCGGCAACGCCTGCACCAAGTACCAACACTTGAGCTGGGGTCACGGTGCCCGCTGCTGTCATCAACATCGGGAAGAATCGTGGAGAAAGTTCTGCGCCAACGAGCGCTGCGCGATAGCCGGCGCAGAGCGCTTGTGATGTCAGCGCATCCATTGACTGTGCGCGCGAAATACGTGGAACAAGCTCAAGTGAAAAAGCTGTTACTCCTGCCCCTGTTGCAGCTTCAATGGAATCAACACCAGTGACTGGCGAGAGGAAAGAGATTGTAACTGCGCCCTTCTTAAGGGTCTTCATCTGCGCTGGCGTAAGAGAGGTAACAGAGAGAACTACATCTGCATCGCTGATGACGTTGCCGCTCTTTACTGTGGCACCCGCTGCCGTGTAGAGATCATCGGTTGCCTGCGAATAATTGCCTGCACCTGATTCGATGACTACTTCATAGCCAAGTCGAGTCAATTTATTGATGACATCTGGCACGAGCGCTACACGCTTTTCACCATCGCGAATCTCTTTAGGAACGGCAACTCTCATACGGAGAAAGGTACTGGGTTGAACTGATGCGGTCTATGTGAAAGTAACTCGATGTCGAGTTACTTTCCCTGTATTTCACCGCGGGTGAGGTGATAGAGCAGCGCTTGAATCGTGGTGCGGCGATGATATGCCTCGCGCCAAATGACAGATTTTGGTCCATCAATTACCGCAGCCTCTACCTCTTCACCACGATGAGCAGGAAGGCAATGCATAAAGATTGAATCTTTCTCGGTTAGCGACATCAACTTCTCGGTAACTGCATACGGAGCAAGCGCCTTCATCTTCTCGGCACGTTCAGCTTCAGGATCTCCCATCGACATCCAGACATCTGTGTAGAGAACTGAAGCGCCTTTTGCAGCAGCCTCTGCATCAGTGGTTACTTCAATGGTAGCGCCGCTCTTTGCCGCAATCTCTTTCGCTTTTGCAACAACTGCAGCATCGGGTGCCCACTTTCCAGCAGGTGTTGCTGCAACAACATGTGCGCCCATGATTGCGCCCATGATTAACCAGGCGTGGGTCATATTGTTGCCATCACCAAGATAGACAAACTTTCTTCCCTGAATATCTGATCCAAAGTTTTCACGGATAGTGACCCAGTCTGCAAGAAGCTGCGTTGGGTGATCGTCATCTGTTAAAGCATTTATAACTGGGATTGATGCGCTTGCGCCAAGTTCATCTACATCAGATTGCTTAAAGGTGCGGATAAGAAGAGCGTCGCAGAAGCCGCTAATAATTTTGGCAGTATCTGAGATCGTTTCGCCGCGACCAAGTTGTAGATCATCGCCGCGAATAAAGATTGGCGTGCCCCCCAAGTGAGCAACAGCAGTTTCGGAAGCCAGACGAGTACGAGTTGATGGCTTGGTCATATAGATAGCCACAGTTTTATTACTCAAAGCGGTATTGGAACGAAGAGGGTTGCTGCCAAAGTCAGCGGCAGTGTCGAGTAGTAACTCAACATCGGCGCGGGATAAATGCTCGGTGCGCAGTAAGTCCTTCATTGGAAGATTCTACCCTCCGTCATGGATACTTTGCTCATGGGTTTCTTCAATCGCGAACCAGATACAGACACACTTACTCGCCCCGTTGAGCAAGAAGATGATGGTGGCCACGATCGCTTTGCTCATTACATAAAGAAAGATAAAGTTGTTGAATCCGCTGTTACTGGTAAAGCAGTGCGCGCTTTATGCGGAAAGAAATGGGTGCCATCTCGCGATCCACAGAAATATCCAGTCTGCCCAATCTGCAAAGAGATTTATGAAGGCTTAAGACCTGGTCCTGAAGATGGGGACGGCGAGAAGTAAAGAAATGGTGGAGGTGCCGGGAATCGAACCCGGGTCCTTCAGAGCTAAAACAGGGCTTCTAC